>Ga0222668_1000959_pt1 | contig 15181 bp, 11 predicted proteins | sample AntAcemetagen728_FD_179823 | JGI IMG/M metagenome (GOLD analysis project Ga0222668, IMG submission 179823) | Saline water microbial communities from Ace Lake, Antarctica - #728 | ecosystem: Environmental > Aquatic > Non-marine Saline and Alkaline > Saline | place: Antarctica: Ace Lake... | reverse complement strand
CATGAAAAGAATAAACATCTGTTGGAAAAAACGGATAAGCGTCATCTCTCTCATAGCACTTGATCAAATTAAGGATTGGAGAAGCGCCATGCGCTTTCAATGCCTTCAAGTCATTTAAAAGAATTTCACGAGCAAGGTTCCCCTGCGCTGTTAACTGAAGTTCAAGAAGTTCCTCCTCATCAAGTGCCGCTATAGTTCCGTTCAGTTCTACTTTGTTCACAATGTCAGAAAAATCACCTCTTAATTCCCGGGTCCAACAAAGCGCATTAATTTCTCCATGAAACGGCGTGGAAACTAGATCCTGAAAATTAGTGACCGTTTGAATTTGACTCTCAGAATGAGCTAAATCAATCATAGTGAGTAATATAAGTCAACTATCATTAGGCGAAAGCAGTAGATCATGAGGTTGGTGTTTCTTTGAGATTGGCCCTGGTCAAATAGAGCGCCTCTCCTCCTTATTGTTCAGAATAGTCATTGACTCCAAAATAGCCTGATTTCTTTGCTTTTTTACTCTTTCAGGTCCTTTTGAATCATTTCAATTATTCTTTTTGATTTGGCTTCAATCTGATCATAGATCGAAATCATTTCGTGTGAAATTAAACCTATAACAAATAGTCCGTTTTTATATTCCGGACATCCAAATAGACCCTCAAAATCCCCCCTCGTTATGCCCTGCTCTTCAATCGTTCTTTCTCCTGTAAACACCGGTGTTAGTTGGTCAATGTGTATGTATTTGAAAATTGGTTTAGAGATGTATTCAGTGTAGTCAAATTCTTCATGTTCTACACCAAACCTGTTTCTCTTGTAAAGCTCTTCTAATTCAAGCAAAAGGATTTTAATAGAGTCATTTGAGAGTAGATTCAGCTTGCCTGAATTTGATAGCTCCACGTAAGTGCTGTTATTCGGTGTGAACCTTGCTGCCATTAATGAATTGACTACGTTTCTAGATAATTCTGTTACGTCATCAACAGGCATTCCATTAATTTGCATGACAAGTTTTCTATCTCCAATTATTTTTCTGTTCCTTTTTTCAATTTCGACTTCTAAACTGGATAAATCTTTCTTAAGATCAAGTGTTATGTTGTTTAGGTACTTAACCTCCTGCCCTTTCTCTAATCTATCAATATTACTGTTGTTGATTTGAACCGCAATTAAGATCCCAAGGACAACAAGAAAGACTTCACCAATAGCATAAATGAAATATTTACTCAATTTGTTTTCGGCCAACATTTTTTGGCGAATTTTTCGAAAGAATTTGATCATTTTTTAGTGATTGGACATCGTTAAGTTTAACAACACCTATGAGGCATATCACCTCATCAATAGAGGCAATTTAAGTGTTTTTATAGTCTAATTTATTTCTCCCGGGTGGTAGGTTTTTACTGCGCGCTTTTCTACCTCATCTCTGTAAAATGTTACCTCTTTAAATTGACCATCAGCATAAGGTTGCGCTTGATCATCAAAGTGAGGTGATTCTGGATCACTGCTTTGACCTCCGGCTAACATAGATTTTGCTTTAACCTTATCTCCAAATTCTACAACCGCAACGAAGCTATTTCCAGATGTTCCATACTGCCGTTTTGTGTTTTCTCCAAAGCGAGTGCCAAAAGAGGCTAAAGCTCCCCAAGACCCAGAAGCCATTCCTATAGCAATACTTGGTTTTGAATCATCAAACTCTTGATTGATTTCACTATCATTTCTTTGGTATCTATTGAAGGCTCCCCAAGGTGTTTTCCAGGTTCCAAAATCTTCAGTTAAATTTTCTATTGCTATCTGAAACACTTCTAGTCGTTCTTCGGGCGTAGCGCTATTACTTATATAATCAAAAACATCAAACTGAGGTTTTTCGGCCTCCCAACGGGTAGCAGGAATTTTATCAGACTCCAAATAGGCCTCCAAATAAAAGTGCGTCAGCGTCATTTCCACTGATTTCAAAGAGACTCTATAATCCCAGCCCTTTAAAAGTTCAATCGCTTCTTTCGCCTCTTGCGTTTCAATTGAAGATGCTTCTGAAGCATTCACTAGACCGCTAATTATAGTCTCCGCGCCGGGTAAATAGGTGTCGTAAGCTAATTCGATGAGTGTATTTAACGTCAAGTTGTTGGCCGCTTTCAATAAAGGTATGGCGTGCAGACTTCTATAATTTTCAGGAAAAGAACTCATGTAAGAAGGATAGTCTTGTTTTTTAGGACTGTTTTCAGCTGCACATGAGAATGGTGTGGAATTGCAGTTTTGAATCCACCCATTAAGTGGGTTTATCAGAATGATATTCTCGTTTAGGTCATGAATTCCCTGCCAATCGGTTTCTTGGTTGCTGCCATCAACAGGTTTTGTGTAATCAAACTGCTCATTTCTCCTTGGAATAAAATTTCCATGGTAATAGGCAATTGTACCATCTGCATCTGCATACACCGTGTTGTTAGAAGAGTTGGTCCGAATATCCATCATTTCATAAAACTGATCGTGATTGGCTGTTTTCGTTCTTAAAAAAGATTGTTCCAACGCTTTTACTGGACTCCACATTAAAGCGGTTGAAACCCATTTTTCATCCATGCCATGTGTAATTGGTCCATGATGTGTGCGATACATCATGAATGTTTTGTCTTTTACGCCATCAAGACTTTTGTAGTTCAAGGTCACCTCCAGAGAATCAATAGGAATTAGCGTATCACCAGATTTGTAAGCTATTTTACCCTCTTCCTTCACGATTGTTTCTTCAAACTGATCAATAATATCTGTCCCCGTTGAAGTATGCATCCAACCTGTCTTTTCATTAAACCCTTGATAAACAAAGAACTGCCCCCAAGTAACTGCACCATATGCGTTAAGCCCTTCCTCACTAACCATATGAACTTCGCCCCGAAAAAAGAAAGATGTGTGCGGGTTTATAAGTAGCATGGCATCACCAGATTTTGTTAAACTGCCTGAAATGGCAAAGCCGTTGGACCCTCTTGGTTCATTATCTTCTAATCTGATTAAACCTTCACTTACTGCCAATTTATTTGCCGGGTCACCATAGAATTCACTTATTTTTTTCGTTGAAACCGTTTCAATATCGCCACCTATAGAGCCTTCGCTAAAATACATTGGCATCCAAGGCTCAAAATGTGTCAGGAGTTTTGGTGTTACGTCTGGGTGCGTTTTAAGGTAAAAATTGACCCCGTCAGCAAAAGCAATACAGAGCGCTTGCAACCATTGGGGACTATTATTATAGTTCTCAATGGCTTCTGCTTTTGTCATGTAAAGGTTCGCGCGTAAATCGCTATACAAAGATGCCTCACCTTCAACTTCAGCAAGTCTTCCAATTGCCCAAATATAATTTCGCTCTACACGGTAAAAATCATCTTCGCATTGTGCGTATAATAATCCAAAGACGGCGTCAGCATCCGTTTTCCCATAAATGTGAGGCACACCAAAATCATCTCTAATAATTTCAGTATTGGCCGCATGTTGATCCCAACGCTCTGCTTCTGTCTTAATGCTTTCTGCTGGATCATTGGAAGCACAACCCAATAGGAATAACAGATAAAGAATCTGGATCTTTTTCATAATTGTTTTGTTTTAAGAATGATTAAAAGCCTCTATTAACGCTTAAAGAATCAGCTCTAAAATCTTTACTAATTTCGGTTAAAAAGCTATTCGCCTTTTTATTATTGATCCGGTTTTCACTCCAAGTACTCATTTGAAGGGTAAGCAAAATCCAGATACTTCTTAGGCACTTTTAGACACAGTTAGTATCCAACCGCAGCCCCCTCCGGACTTGAAGAATCGGAAGCGCCTATCATTATCTTGTTTTTCACATCTACCTGAATGCCCATTAGCTCTCCCAAACCGTCTACAGGAACCAAAGTGTGATTCATTGCTTCAAGTGCTTTTATGGTGTCAGAAGATACTAGTCCTGCTTCATACTGTATTCTATCTGGCAACCAAGAATGATGAATTTTCATGGCTTCAATGGCCTTATCAACGGGCATATTATAGCTTATAACATTTAGCACTGTTTGGAAAACAGAATTAATGATGGTTCGTCCTCCTGGGCTGCCAATAATAAGATATGGCTTACCATCTTTCGCTACAATGGTGGGTGTCATGCTTGAAAGCATCCTCTTTTCAGGTTGAATGAGGTTCGGGGTTGTTCCAATTTGACCCGTGGTGGAAGTAGATCCAGGTAAGGGATTAAAATCACCCATTTCATTATTAAAGATGAACCCCAGCTTGTCTGAGCCCATCCCTGAACCATAGCCTTGCTCCAAGGTGTAGGTCAAAGAAACGGCGTTCCCGTTTTTATCCATCACTGAAAAGTGCGTGGTATTCTTCCCATCATAGAGTTGTCCAAATTTGGTGGAGTCACTCACAGAAGCTTGGGATCTATCAATATTGTCAAAGCGCTTTTGTGCAAATGCTTTAGAGGTCAGTTTTTCTACTGACATGTCTACATTAAAATCTGGATCTCCCAAATGTTCAGCTCTATCAGCAAAAGCTCTTCGCATCACTTCAGCTAGGAGATGGATATATGCCGTAGAGTTAAATTCGATGGAATCTAGGTCTGCCAATTCCATTAGGTTCAACATCTCAATGAGCGCAACACCTCCTGAGCTGGGCGGGGGCATGGAATAGATTTCATATTCTTTGTACGTTCCTTTGATAGGCTCCCTTTCCACAGCTGTGTAACGCTGGAGATCTTCCATGGTGATAATGCCCCCATTCTCCTCCATGAAACGTATAATTTCTTTTGCTACAACCCCCTTATAGAAACCGTCTTTACCATGATCCCTAATTTCTGATAACGTGTTGGCCAATTCCGGTTGTTTCCAAAGCTCACCGAATTGCGTGAGCTGTCCATTGTCCTTTTCGAAGTAATCTCTGAGAAATGGACTAGTAGAATTGGCATCAAAATAGGTTGCCGATTGAAAAAGACTCCAGGTTAATGGAAAGCCTTTCTCTGCAAGATCAATGGCTGGTTGAACCAAAATGGACCAAGGCAAACTACCCTGTTTTTGGTGTGCAAGATAAAGACCTGCCACTGTGCCAGGAACCCCAATTGACTTGGCCCCAATGTGGTTCGTTGTTGTTTGTCTTCCGATGTGATTCATTCCCACTGGCAGGTTTCCTGCTTCATTAAGGAACATCTTCGGCGAAGCCTTCAAGGGAGCCTTTTCCCGAAAATCTATGGTGGTAACTCTTCCTGATGAATCCATAAACACCAAAAACCCACCTCCCCCGAGGTTTCCAGCACTTGGATGAGTTACTGCCAAGGCAAAGGCCGTTGCAATAGAAGCATCAATAGCATTCCCTCCTTCTTTTAGAATGTTGATTCCAACCTCGGACGCTACTTTGCTGCTTGACACAACAAGGCCATTTTTAGCTAAAGTTTGACCTGTGACTTCACTAACTTTTAGAAAACCTAACATGAAAATGATACTAAAAAAATATTTGTGTCTCATGATAATTGTTTCTCTCCCTTCGGCTAAACGCTCCACAGGGGTTTAGCCAGCAGTGCCATTTTAGCCACTGTTTTAGTACTATAATCTGATTCCCTTTCTGTTGCACTTCAATCAATAGATCGTGAGGTAAAGCAGGCAACATAGTGCAGTTGTTGGCTGCCTGTTTTTGTTTTTCAAATCTGTAAGATGTTTCGTTCTTGCCAAAAAATTAATCTCTCCTTTTACAATCGTCCCCTAAACTATTGAAATACCTCAAGTTTTTTGGCTCTGTAATATAGGAGTGATTTTTCTTCTGAGCTGTGCTTTTTGTAGTTTCGAAAAGATAGAAAAGAATCAGTGCTTATTAGCCTTACTAACACATCTGTTTGATCAATTGGCTTGCATCAGGTTTGGATGTCTGTCCACAACGAAGCAAACGGCAATCAAGAAAGGGCTGGCTGAGCTAGACAGAGAAGAAATAAGGTTGAAAAGAAGCAAATTTGATGGCGATCGGTGTTGCTTCTAAAGATTTAGTATCTGATTAATATTTGCTAATAGCGGTCTTGAGAAGTAAGGGGGAGGTCTATGACCCGGCACAACCCACTGACTATGTCTTTTTTATCTAGAAATTAAATTCGCATAAAACACGCCTTCGTGATTCATGAAGGTGCCCTGCTTTCTGTTCAAATCCAATCTTCCCCCCTCAAAATTCGTCGCGGGCAACCCCAATTCATGGTAAATACACGCGGTAGCTCCAAAATCCCATATACTTCCCCCACCATTTTCCTTTTTCGGAAGCTTCAACATACAAGCAGGACCATTTTCCAGAACAAGAATGCTATTCAAAACCGCACCCGCCCCAGCAATTTCTTTCATCCCATTCAAACTCAACTTCGCTACATTTTCACTTAGCAACCTTTCTATTTCCGCTGCACGAGGAGTATCCCTCAGCGTTCGATCTGTCACATAGGATAAATGATCATTTGTATTTCTGATTTTCCAGGGGCGCCCATTCTTAAAAGCCCCATTTCCTTTAATAGCATGGTACAGTGTATTCGTGCTTGGATCAAAAATGACTCCAATGTAGGGTGTGCCGTCTTTTCCGATTAAAGCAATCGATACAGAAAAGCCCGGTTGTTTATTGATAAATGCAAGCGTTCCGTCCATCGGATCAATGCACCAAAAAAAATCTTCGTCGAATCGACTGCCATCATCTTCGGTTTCTTCAGATAAAAGTGCCAAATCAAACTCATCACAGGTAGGAAGTAAATGAGCTAAAATTGCGGTTTCACAGTCTCGGTCTACCGCGGTTACAACTTGAGAAGCATAGCTTGCCCCTCCCTTCTTTTTCTCCACCGGAACTTCTTTGTTCATGTGCTTCTGAATGAGTTCTCCTGCGGAAAGAGCTGCCCTAATCGCTGTCTTTTGAAGTTGTACAAGATCCATTTCTATAGACTATTGATCACTTCTACTGTTACACGGTCACTGTAACTATTAATCTTATGGTGGCCGGGACTCCACCCTTTTAGAAAGCGATGAAAATCTGCCCATGCTAATCTGTACAAAGACCGCCATTCAGTTTCTAACGCTTCATTTCTTTCCCCTATCTCACTCTGTAAATGCTCAAAATACGTATCCAAGATCTGTGCTTCAAAATGTTCACACTCTCTTTCGTTCAGGCAACTTCCAATAAAATAAGCCACATCTTTCATTCCACACCCACCGCCTACATACTGAAAATCTAGTCCAGCAACCTGCCCGGCTTCACCAAAACAGAAATTTGCCAGCTTGGCATCGCCATGAACAAACGTTTTGTATTCACATGCACTCAGTTTTTCATCAATGACAGAGGCGGCCTCTTTCAACCTTTGATCATCCAATACAGCTAATTCTTGAGGTCTGGTCTCCAAATTCCAATAGGTACCCACTCCCCAAAGCCCTTCTGGCGTCTTTCCCAAATAACTTGCATGAAACTGAGCCAACCATCCCAAACAGGAAGTAATTTCCTCCCATGTGACAGTGTTTTTGCGCAAGGAATAGCCAGCTACATCCAAATCCTCCAGCACCATCAGCACTTCATCATCTTGCGTTTCAATGGCTAAACATTTCGGCAGACGGGCGGTGCTGTTTTTGCTGTAGGTCTCATACCATTCGGTTTCTACAGCGTATGACTTCACCTTTCGTTGATGACCGATGTCCGTATTCCATCCGCGCGGGTGATTTTTATCTGTGGGCAACTGAACGTGCTTTATTACGACACTTTCGACCGAAGCATTCACCAATCCGACGCGTATGATTTTTCCGTACCCACTCCACAATTCCTGGATCACCTCCTTTACAAATAAAGAAGAAGCTCCTGTGCTCTGTAAAATGATTGATCTAACATAATCATTCATAAGGCTCCCAAGATAGCAAAGTATCATTTGGGAGGTAAGGTAGTAACGCTTCTCAAGTAGCTCATAGCGACCTTTTGACGGGATGTATCTGCGCTGGTATTGATAGAAGCACCGGCAAACTTTATACTAAATCACTCATTATTTATTTGCAACTAATTCTGAATCAATTGAAATTAATAACCTTTCAGTCATTGAAACCATATTTTTATAGTCCTGAATGAGCGTCTCATTATTAAACATGGAAAGTACAAACCCGTTCTTAAATAATTGATTGCTCAATAACAATTCAATTTTTTCCTTTGACAGTTCTGGTTTAGTTCCCTCGGTCTCATAGGCAAAATAGTTTGTCAAATCTGATTTAAGATCTGTAATGCCGAAATAAATTGGATACATATAATTTTCAAAATCGTGCCTCATGTGACTCTCTGTAAACTCTATTTTCTTGTAATTCAACTCCATATTGATGAGTGCATTCTTTATTGAATCATTAGATACAATCTCAAGGTTTCCAGAGTTTATCAGTTCTTGATACACATTATTATTCTTATTAAATGGACGCCAAATCTGAACGTTTAGATTGTGAAAATTAAATTCTTCTGGGTCGAAGCCATTGCTATTTTCAAATATTTCGATTACAATTTCAGCTGAATTCACTGATGTTTCTCTTAGCACGATATACGCTTTGAGGTCGATTAAATTAAGATGCAAATCCGATTTTATGTCCGTCAGATAGTTAAGCTCCTTCATTCTTGTTTTAGCTTCTTCGTTCCTATTATTTATTGTCAAAGCAATTAAGATCCCGATTACAACAAGCACAACCTCTCCCGTCGCATAAAGTAAATATTTGCTGAACTTATTTTCAGTCAATGTTTTTTGTCTGATTCCACTAAAGAATTTAATCATCTGTTAATTGTTCGTTTTAATAAAGGCCCTGCGATTAATATGTCGCGCGCGTTTAATTAGGAGGCCGAAGAGCAAGGTCAATTTAATAAAACCCAATGTATTCCTTATCTTTCGAAAGAACTACTACTATTTTAAGAGGCTATGAAGACTATTTTCACCTTAGCGATTGCCTTCGCTTTATCAACGGTTACGCTTTGTGGCCAAAACTTTCTTTTAGACGAAGATTTCGAAGGAGCTGCTTTCCCGGCAGGTTGGACACAAACTACCAACGCTACAGATGGAGGTTGGCTCATGGGCACCAACAGCTCTCTGCAAAGCCAATGGTGGAGTATAGGAACACATGGAAACTTTATTGCCACCAATGATGATGATTGCGATTGCGATAAAACGGTTGACTACCTTATTACGCCACCTCTTGATTTATCTACCCTGACGTCTGCTGTGCTTCAATTTCAAAGTTACTTTGATGGGGGCACCTTGTTCGGCGGGACTGAGGTAGCTACAGTAGAATATTCTCTAGACAATGGCGGCACATGGAACTTGCTTCAAACTCTTGATGGTACTGATGATGGCCAATGGGATGCGCAAACAGTAAGTTTAAACTCCCTGGCGGGCAACGCAAATGTAATGCTGGCCTTTCATTATTTCGATGACAACAATTGGCTGTTTGGTTGGGGTATTGATGATGTAGTGGTGTTTGAATTGGAAGGCACTGATTTGGAGCTCAGCTCACTTACAATGAATTCTAGTGTAGATGTTCAAACCCCATATACGGTTGAAGGTTTAGTCACCAACACGGGGTTAAATGACATTCAGTCCTTCGATGCTTCGTGGACCATTGGCTCAACCATTTACACCACCAATTTTAATTCGTTGTCTATCCCCTCTTTGGAAACCTATAATTTCTCGCACCCTGATTTGCTCACATTCAACACCTCTGGTTTAGAGACTCTGGAAGTTGCTATTAGCAATGTAAATGGATTGGGCAACGATTTTAATCAGGGGAACGATAGCTTGGCTATGCAAATTGAAGCTGTTGATTATGCAACGCTTGGCAATCGGGAATATATTTATTACCATGCCAGTTCTGCCCTACCAAATTGTCCATTGGTACTGGTTTGTCATGGTTATGGCGGCACCGCACAAGGCATCATGAATTATTCTGAATTTAATGCGCTGGCTGAAGAATTTGGCTTTGCTGTGTGTTATCCGCAGGGAACTTTAGATGGTTCCAACACACCTTTTTTCAATGTAGGATATGATTTCCAGAACAATGAAACGGTAGACGATGTTGCTTTCGTTGAGGATCTAGTAGCATCACTGCAGGCCGTAAATTCATTGAGTGGTGAAGATGTTTTTTGCACAGGAATGTCTAATGGAGGAGACTTTAGCTACATGTTGGCTTGTCAGGCTTCCGAAACATTTAAGGGTGTTGCTCCTATAGCAGGCATGATTATGCAAGACATTATGGACAGTTGTAACCCTGTTAACGAGGTTTCGATTCTTGAGATTCATGGTACGCAAGACAATGTGACCTACTGGCAGGGAGACCCCAACAACAATGATGGATGGGGAGCATATCCTAGTATTCCCAATACCATTAGCTTTTTTACTAATCTATTTGGATTGACGACGCTTAACTCAACCACCTTTCCAAATATTGACCCTTCAGACGGCAGCACAGTATCTTCTGATCAACACACCGAATTTGGGTCCTGCACACAGGTATGGTTGTATACAGTAAATGGCGGTGGTCACGATTGGCCTGGCTCATCAGGTAACATGGATGTTTCTGCCAGCCGCGAAGCATGGCTTTTCTTCCAGCAACTTTGCTCCACACCTGTTGGAATTGAAGAATCTATTAGCAGCCCAGACCGTGAATTGATGCGCATTGTTGATTTACTGGGCAGAGAAACGCAATTTAAAACAGGCGCAATGCTGCTCTACCAATATTCAGATGGAAGTGTAGAGAAGAAAATAGTGATGGACTGATTGCTAAGGCAGCAATCTCTTCTAAACACCTCTACACCAGCTGTTTTACTCTGCATGTTTTAACAAGACAACCATGACGCCGTATTTCTCTGATAGCATAAATGAGGTGTGTTTCAATTGCGCTGTTGCCCTTTCGCTGCTATATTTCTTCCTCTACTAAGTTCTGTATTTCTTCAATTGTTGCTATTCCACGAATAATTTGATTCGTTCCGCCGCCATAATTGTCACGACTTAGTTTCAAAACATTTTGCACTTTAGAGGCTTGCAGTAAAATACTGTAATCTTTTAATTCAACCGATTTCTTAAATTCAAACTCCACCATTTCTTCCATTAAAACAGGCGACCAATAGTCACTAAAGGCAATTTCAATGTCGTTTATCGATTTTGTTCCTAACCGCTTAAATAGTTGGACTGGTTTTGTAGCCTAAAACAGGATACGAGATGGGACAAGACAAATTCTACCCACATTTAAAAAGTTCAGGTTCGTTCTGATGCAGGTAGAATGTGATTAAAAATGGGTGGATTAGAGACAGATATAAACTCAAATGGCCCGGTTATAAAGTTCCGCTATAAAAAAGCTGGCTGGCAATGAAATGGATGAATGAAGTGGCTTAGATTCGGTGAGCTGGTTGGATGGCGGGGGAGGGAGGGAGGGCCCGGGACGGGCTGTGCGAGCTCCAAAATTTCAACTTCCACAAGAAGGCGTTTAGATCAATTTGAGAACAGCAATTTAGATACCGAGAGGAATTGCTCACAACGTCACCAATAAACGTTGAGCGCCGTTGTATAAGGTGCTTTGAAAACATGAGCTATTCCTTTTCTTAACAAAACTGAAGTACTCCCCATTAATGACCATATAAATTAACTTCTTCTAGGCCCACACTATCAACAAATTGTGCCCGTTGTTCAACAAATGTATCTACAGTCATTAAGGTTGTGTCACTATTGATGTCCGATCTTCCACAGCCAAATTGATCTAAAAATAGGATAGTATGAGTGCCGTTTTAAAAAAGTTGAAAAGGGAGTGTTCGGTCCTCTGCAGATTCTCCAAAAACATTCATTGCAAGAACGAAGCGAGCGGTTCCTGGATTTACTGATCCCTTCGCCCAATTAGAAGAACAAGCCCCCATCAGTTAATATTCCAATGGGAAACAAAGCATCTCACCTTGCCTTAAAAATCAAATTGTCTATGCCCTGAAACCGTTCTCTTACCCTGAAACCGTGGAGGAATATTTAGCCCGTTGTGCCCACAAAGCGGCCCTCTCCAATCACAGGCTTTTATAAGTCGGCAATGAAAAAGCACATCTTCATTCCAAAGACAATCGAAAAGGAGCTGCCATTTCTCCTCATCGATGCGCAACAACAACTTAACTTTTGCTAGAAAGAAGAACCCTATTGAATCCTCTTAGCTGGCAATGACCTGCCCCTGCCAAAAGAAGAATGCAGCATATGCCCACAACAATTAGGTCCTAGCGCGCTTCATTAGAGCTTAATTGTTGTGAGGTTTTATTTGTTTCCTTTTACAATTTTGGAACTAATGACTTTTTGTCCATTTTCAAAAGTTAAGATGTAAGTGCCAATTGGCAGGTCTACCATGTTTATTCTTGCAGAGCCAGAAGAGCGTATAACTGTTTCCTTGACCAACCTCCCGTCTAAAGTGTAGACTTTTAGTGTCCAATCTCCTCTGGTTATTTGTACCTCCAGATATTCAGTAAATGGATTAGGAAACACTTTTATTTCTGGCGCCTCCTCAAGTGATGTTATTCCTAAGACCAAAGGAGCTATTTCCTGCGCAACCCGTTCACCTGACCTTATTGCTCCATCCATATACCCAGTCCAAATCTCACTGGTTTCAGTACCAGCCCAATGAATGTTGCCTTCCGGAACTCGGAGTGCGCTGCCGTAACTTGTTAATATACCTTCCGGAATTGGTGAAACACAGCCTCCAATTGTTGTTTCGTTGCTCCAGTCTGTTTCTACATAGTCAATATTAGACTGAGCGGCAACCCCAAAAAACGACTCAATTTCATCTTTTGCTAACTGTTCTCTATTGCCAATAGGCTGCGACATAAAATTGTCTGATGGGAAACCTGTCAAAATTCCTGAAGATGCATCATCAGGTGAATTATCTACCATAAAAGAAAAGTTGGCTCCATATGCCGTTCCACTGAAACCACTAGTTCGCCAGAACGGAGAGCTATAAACAATGCTGACTTTCGCACCATTTGCTGCAACCCAATTGTCCTGGAGGTTTTGTCTTGTTATACTCAAACCTGACGGAAATGAGATATTTGCTGCATCTTTTGGCATCATTGCAACAACTACTTTTTTGGCGGTTACTGTTGTGGAACTATATGTTACTTCTACTTCGTTACCAAAGTCATTTAAAGTGCTCACAGGAGAATTTAAACTAATGGTTGCGTTAATGTTTGCCACAATAGCTAGTGACAGAGTTTGTGCCCCACCGCTGATCCTTTCTTGTTGAGCATCATCTAACAATGCCTCAATGCTCCCCGCTGAGTTTACATAAAATAAGAAATACAACAATGATATGGATGACGGTTCAGCAGAAAGGAAAGCAGATACGCTGACGTATAACTCTATATAACCACTAATGGTTGTCATATTGGTATTCATCCAATCTCCCAGAGTAATATTGTCCCATGTTGCCGCATTGGTAGCATTCCAAGGGTTTGCAAGAGGCACGGTTGCTGCCATAGTGTTCAATTGGAGTACCGCATCATCGAAATCCGCTTGTTCTGTCGCGTTTAGCGTTGTGGCATTTACATCATTTCCCGTTTGATAAGCCGGGAATGAACTTATACCCAATTCCGACATTAAGTTATAAATGGCGGTTTGTCCGGGTCCAATCCATTGCCCACCACCTTCAGCAACGTATCCGCCTGCTACCGGAATATTCACTGTTCTTCCTCCAACCATATTTTTGGCTTCAAGAATGAGTATACTGGATACTCCCGCCTGTTCAAGCTGAAAAGCCGCGGATAGACCAGCAAGCCCTGCCCCAATAATCACCACGTCATAGTCAGTAGACCGGTTTCCGCTTTTTATATTACCAAATACTAACTTGGGTATGAGTACCGTCCCTGAAGCCACTATTGAGGAAAGTTTCAAAAATTCTTTTCGATTCATTTTCTTCATGTTTTTAGTTAACACCGCATAACGCTAACTGTAAACATCTGCTTGTGTGGTGCTTACAAGCTGTTGTAAAACATATGTTCACCCTACCGAAAAGGTAGGAATTATCCGTTTATGAATGGCGAAGCTTTAGCTACTGATTCTCGTCGGGCCAAACCAGGAAGGTAATTGGTTGAAAACATGGGTTGGAAACATCGATCTGTGATGGCCTACTACCAGCGAAAACTATTGCGAGAAGATCTGGTGTTGGCGGAAAAGTATTGCACACTACGTTTTGGCTCAACTGCGTCTTGATGCAATTTGGACGCTGTTGCGATTAGTTCATTTAAACAAACCTTTAATTTTCTCCATTCGGACTATCGCGTTCGAATTCCCTTTATTTAGTTTGAATGATTTTCTGTAATTAGTAAAAGCCTCAGCATATTTTTCATATCTATTTCTGCAAAACAGTCAAAGGCGTTGCTAGACCTTGGATACAATTCAAACTAAATACTTGTCTCCCTAACGGTGTATTGTAATACGTTCTAACCGCTTTGCAGCCAACCTTACTAATTTGAGTTTCAAATCTAAAACCTGGTTTCGTTGAAACAATAGTGCCTGTAACACCTTGAATTTTTAATGAGTTATTGACGCGCTCTGGGTTATCCAATAAATTAATTGCATTATTCCCGACCCTTGTTTTTCCATCAATAGTAACCTTGAACAGACAGATATCTGGTTCATAGGAACGAAAAGTGCTAGAGAGAAGACTCAAACGGTATTGTTTTCATAATTAAAATTGTCATCGAAAGAAGTCCTACGTTCAACTTGTGTTCCTTAAGACTCTCCCTTTCTCATTAAAAAAGGCAATCATGTTTTGACGGGTTTGTCGGTACCCGAACGCTTTAAAAACAACTGAAACCCATAATAAACCCTAGATTTACTAATCCCTTCGCCCAATCTGAAGAATAAGCCACATCAATGGACATTCCAACGGGAAACAAAGCTTCTTCCCTTGCCTTACGGTCACACGAGCTTTTCCTCAAGAGCCTCTGATCAGATGGCCAAGAAACGCCCCGTGAGGATTTACACCGCATTGTTTTATGCCGATTGAAATACCCTCAGCGCGCTTTCGGAAGACCCTCAACACCTTCGGGCTTCTGGCGTACTAATGCACCAAACGGCTGACAGAGCCCTTGATCTCAATAAAGCTAAACCAGATCCGGGGCAACCTATGTGGCGAAAAACTAAGATCAAAAATGACCCAGATGCCTGAACAAAATGTAAGAAGGAATTTATGGCGGCCATCGATAGGTTTTTGCCATAGCGAAG
>Ga0222668_1000949_pt1 | contig 15261 bp, 14 predicted proteins | sample AntAcemetagen728_FD_179823 | JGI IMG/M metagenome (GOLD analysis project Ga0222668, IMG submission 179823) | Saline water microbial communities from Ace Lake, Antarctica - #728 | ecosystem: Environmental > Aquatic > Non-marine Saline and Alkaline > Saline | place: Antarctica: Ace Lake... | reverse complement strand
CCAACTTTTTTGTCAGTACCACATTAAATTTATCTACCTTAAGCACAGGCACATATTTATTGCGTTTTTTCACCGCAAATGGAGATGAAATTGTTGAAAAATTGGTGGTTTATTGAGGGGGTAGATAGCTTTAAATCACCCGTTTTCCTATCCAATCACAATCTTCTTAGTTGCTTGAAATACATTGTTTTGAATTATGGTCACAATATAAAAACCGCGCAGTGCTTCTGGTAATTGTATGCGTTGACTTCCTTCAAAATTCTCCCGAAAAACAATTTGTCCGTTTATACCGGTAATTAAAAGTTGATATGGACCATCAATTGCCGTTTCAATATTAACGGTATGTGCATTATTGAAAATGTAAAATTTGTCTTCAGCTATTTCTAATTCATCAAGATCGGCAGTCGCCGCTTCAAATTTTCGATCCCCTTCAATTTTTACATAATCACAAGTGATTTTTCCATCATTAAAAAATGTTGCGCTCACTTCAGCACGAACAAATCGAATAGCCAACGAATCATTATTCACCCGAACGGACGTGTTATTTCGGCTGTTTTCAACGGCGTTCCAGTTTTTGCCATCAGCAGAAGTAAAATATACCACATGATCTATATTTGCGTTGTTTACAATATCAAAATTAAAGAGTACATCCAAGTCTTGAAATTGAGATAATTCGTCAATTTTTTTTGTTAATGACACTGAAAAATTTCCGCCATTTTGAGAATAAAAACTAGTGCTATTTGCATCAAATTCTATAGCATCAAAAAGTGCATAAGGACTGATCATCCAGCCGTTAAAATTTTTGCCTGAATTTTGCCCGCATTCAAATAATACAGTTTGACTTTGAGCTAGCATCACACAATGCATGCATGCCGCTAATAATGCTATTCGTAACATACGCTAGTTTTTTGATTGGTTCAATAGCATAACCGCACGACTGGAATTTCGTTACATTTCACCTTTTTTTTTGCTCAACCCTTTTGGCATTGGAATAGCAAATTCTTGAATATTAATAGTTAGACTATTGATGGATAACAAATTATTAATGTAGATGTTAACAGCTTTGCCAAAGGTTTTTATTCAATCGTTATGTTGTTTTGAGTAAAGTTCTAACCGAAACTCAATTTTAACTTGTATTAATCAACTTTTTTCCTTAAAATTGTATCCATGTAGATACACATCTTTATGTACTTCATTGAGAAAACGGCAGAATTTGACAAATGGCTGAAAAAGCTTAAGGACCTTAAGGCTAAAGCAAAAATTTTGTTCAGAATTCAAAAACTGGAAACGGATGAACATTTTGGTGATTGCAAAACCGTGGGAGATGGAATTCAAGAAATGCGTATAGACTTTGCAAAAGGATATCGAGTATATTTTAAAGAAAAAGACGGTAAAGTAATTATTTTGCTTGTTGGAGGCGATAAATCTACCCAACAAAAAGATATTAAAAAAGCCAAAGAAATTTATGAGAATTTAAATAATTAGAAAAATGAAAAATTCAAGATTTGAAATAGCGGATTATTTGGATAACAAAGAGATGATTGCGGAATATCTCAATACTGTTTTGGAAGAAGGAGATAATGCGGATATAATAAATGCAATTGGACATATTGCCAAAGCAATCGGAATGACTAAAATTTCAGAAGAAACTGGATTGAGCAGAACAAGTTTATACAAAGCATTATCAGAAGGGGCTAAACCTCAATTTGCGACAATTGTGAAGGTGTTAAAAGCAATTGGAGGTCAAATCCAAGTAAACCCTAAGTCCACATAAAAAAAGACAGGATAATAAAAAATAAAATATACCGCTAAAGCCCTTCAGCATTTGCCTTCAGTTAACGAAATAATTTTTAAATGATGAGTCATTTTACTTTTTTTTCCTTAACCATTTTGGAAGTAGTATAGCGCCAATCAATAAATAAGGATAATAAGACAGCGTCCGCCAAATGAGCGCCAATGCAATCGCTGAAACACCTATCGAAGAAATATAATCATGAAATAAGCCACTAAACGCGAGCTCTGCAACACCGCTTCCGCCTGGGGTAGGACTGACGAGCATACCCAGCCACATCACCAATTGCCGCGCAAGAATAACTAAATGGTCTCCTAAATTAAGTGAAATAAAAGCCGCTAAAACTACATTAACAACAAGAAATCGTGCCAACCAAGACCAACAGGTCGTTGCCATTAGTTTAACCCAAAATTTTGCCTTTTTTTGTTTTAAGTTTTGAGATGCAATTTTAATATCTTCTGCAAATTGTTCTCCTTTCGCTTTCCGCTTTTTAAGAAGAGGGAGCTTATAAATTAGTTTTACTAGGCTACTTATAATTTTAGGTTGAATAAAAACACTTGCAACTAGAATTAGATTAATGAAAACCAAAATGCCATATCCGATCCAAAATAGGGTCATGCCATTTGTTGTAAACCAATTCAATTCTCTGGTAAATAAAGTGGTCATTGAAATATTAAGGAAAATAAAGGGAATGAAAAGGATGTAAAATAGATTGTCAAAAATTAAGGTGATGATAACCAAAGTTGTAGATTTTGCAATCGGAATTCTTTCTTTTTCAAGGATGAAAATCGCAACTGCCGAACCGCCAACAACGCCCGGAGTAATTGCAGAAGCAAATTCCCAAATCATAATCACATTAAAACACTGTTTCCATGTCAATTTATTGTCTGTTAATACGCGTAATCTCACCATATAAGCAAAATCGCGCATGGCCATAAATACGAGTCCAAGAAAAAGATAGAAAAAAGTTAAACCGTTCCAAGTGATTGATTTGAGTTGATCGGTGTTTGAATTATATTCGTTCCAATAAATAAAACCGATAACAAATAAGCAAATAATTAGTACTGCGTAGATCCTTTTTTTACTCAGCAATTCATTTACGCGATTGTCCATACGATAAAGTTAAACGAACTAGTCACGCATAAATTCAACTTCAATTCTTCGGTTGATATCACGTCCCCATAAGTAACGATTTGGCGCAATTGGATGGGCAGAGCCATAACCCTTGTAAAGGATGCGTGCTGGTGAAATTCCGTTAGCAACAAGATAATCATACACCGCTTTAGCACGATTTTCTGAAAGAACTTGATTGTTTTCTTCTATGCCTGATGCATCAGTATAGCCATTAATGTTAATTTTTAATCCTTTATTCTCATTTAAATAGCGGATTAATTCATTCAGCTGATCGACACCAACGCCTGAAGATGGCAATTCTGAACTACTTGATGCAAAATTTAAAGAATCAACAATAAATGTACTTCCTAATCCTTCGGCTGTAGGGTTCACAAAGAAATGCGAGAGATAGGCGTTTTTCAGTTCTTCGTCATTTTTGACACCCGAATCATATCCTTTTTCATCTACTAATTTATCAGTTGCATGGGTTGTTTTATTAATAATCTTCACCTCAATCCTCCGATTGCCTTCACGGGTTGATTTGTATTTATTACTGTAAATTGGTTTCTCAGGTCCATAGCCTTTATAGCTCAATCGCTCTGGAGAGTAGCCAGAGGAGATTAAATGGTCGTAAACAAATTTTGCACGTTGATTTGAGATGGAAACATTTTTCGCATATGCGCCCGAATTATCGGTATAGCCTCCAATTTCTACAACTAAATTGGGATCATTATCCAAGGCGGTTTTCAGGTAGATAATGTCTGTATTCGTTGAAATATTTGGAAAGGAAGTCATTCCAGCACTGAAATTCACATTGTACAATACAATTTGAAATCCGACAGGAATCGCTTCTGGAACGACGACAAGATGCTCCATTTCAATATGAAGTTGCGTGCTGTCAATATGCTCAGGCAATGGTGGACAAAGACATGCTTGCAACGAATCTGAAATCATAAATTCGGGATAAGGCTCAAAATCCTTGATCCGCTCGCGTTGTGTTTGATACCGTGGACTCGTATTAGCGCCGTCTGTTCCTAAATCCCAATAATTAACCGCATCCCAATCAGAATAACCACAAAATTGTTTAAGAATAACCGCCGCAATAAACCCGGATGCATGCCAGCCGTTCCAGCAATGCAAATAAATGGGTCCTACATTTTCATCAGTGGCTGATTCATACGTCGATTTTAACATGTCATATACGTGCAACGAATCGTAATAATCGCGTTGCTCATATTCAAAACGATTGAGTGTCGAATCGATACAATTACATGTGTCTCCCAATGCAGATTCTTCAAAGTTTTCGCGGTATAAATAGATCCCCTTGGAAAAACCTTCTTGACAGAGGCCGTGCATGCCATCCAACGGAATAGGGTTGTGATTATCGCGCTTATCCGTCTTATGGTAATAATTATTAGCGCCTCCACGATACGCAACCCCATGCAAAATTGGTCGCATATTCCGAGTGCCATAAAGGCTGTCAAAACCATCTCCCTTATTGTCCGTGATTTTGTACATCAAGTCCGTTTCAATATAGCGTGTTTGATAGTAGCCTGGACTTAAATTGACTTTTGGTGGGGATTTTAGGAGTGAATCCAAAAAGAGTGAATCCCCGGGATGCAAATAGAAAAAAGTATTTAATCCTACTTTGACAGTGTCCAAACGTAAGGTGTCAGCCTGCCCGAAAAGTAGACCAACGTTAAGCATAATCAATAAAGCGAACACGGTTTTTTGCATAACTACAAAGTTAAAGGCTTCATGCACCAAATATGCAAAAGACGTGCTAAAGTTTTACACAGCTTTTTTTTTGTAATTCTAACCAGAGAATTGGTTGCCTTTTGTGCATTATTTGCAAGATCGTTTATCTTTAAGGCTGTGAATCAGAATATCTTTGTCATCAGTGGTTTAGGGGCGGATCATACCGTTTTTGAAAAGTTGGTATTACCAGGCTATACCTTCGTTCACATAGCGTGGGTTCAACCCGCAAAACAAGACACTATGTCTACCTATGCCAAGAAATTATTGCCGCAAATTACAGAGGAAAATCCAATTGTTTTAGGTTTATCTCTCGGTGGAATGCTTGCCTTGGAGGTCGGTAAACACATTGCAACACGCAAAGTGATTTCCCTTTCGTCCAGTATAGGAAAAAAAGAATTACCGTGGTCTTATAGACTGGCAGGGCTGTGTCGTCTGCAGAAGGTCCTACCGCTGCATCTTTTCGCAAAAGGGAATCGATTAACACAGTGGTTTTTTGGTGTGAAAACGCCGCAAGATCGAAAAATTTTAAATGAAGTTTTTATTCAGTTGGATCGCGTTTTTTTATACTGGGCTTTAAACGCCCTTTTAACGTGGGAAAATCACCTCCTCATTCCTCAATTTTATCGCATCCATGGTACAAAAGACTTGGTTTTACCTGCGCGCAAAACAGCTAAATATGATGTCGTGATTGAAGGAGGTACGCATTTGATGCTATTGGATAAAAGCGAAGAGGTATCCGAAGCGATTCTAAAGGTTCTTGAATTGTAACGTTTCTAGCTTTTTTGCTTATTATTGATGTATTAATTGACCTAATATGAATAAATTATACGTGAATTGTGATGCGGTTTTTAAAAAAACATGTTGGGTGATACTTGCAGTTTTACTCTGTGCCCATCTTTCCGTTGCCCAAAGTACGCTTGTCCTGCCTAAATGCGATTCACTTCATTTTCTGGCGGATTCGTCACAGGTTATTTTTTACAGCAAGAAAAAGAATGGGGCTTATGATTTAACTACTAAATCGTTGCTAATTAAACCAACTAAAAATCCAATTCTTTATTTGAATTCGGCTAACCTGTATTTGCAAATTACCAAAGACGGTTTTCGGGTTGATCATTTTGTGAACGGAACGAATAAATTTAATTATACGGCGAATAATTACGATCAATTTGAAGCAATTTTCTCTGCGAAGGATGATGAAATGTATAAAAATGTCGTACTTTTTCAACATATGATTTATGATCGTTTGAGCGGTGAGACAAATGATCCTGATTCCATTTTTACGCAAACTTTTCAGCCTGAAACTTTTTTTCGATTGGACCCTATCAATGAAAAACAAATGCTGATTAATTATTATCGCACCCCAATTGAATCGCTCCTACTTTTTGAAGAGATTTATTGGGTTGATTCGGGTTTTGGACAGTCGGGCGTTTTTAATAAACAAACTAAAAATTGGGATGTGCCTCCAATTTATAAAACGTGTGAGCTAAAAGATTCACTGCTGTTTTGTGTGAAAGATACACCGCACTTTGCTTATGCGGATCCCGATTTCGAAGATCCATTTGTCTGGTATTCTGCCGTATTTGATGTTTATGTCCTTAGAGGAGATAAATTTATTAGCAGAGCAAAAAATGTAAACGCGTTAACCAATGAGTTTCTAATTGATCTAATGGGTTGGGATGATGTCGAAATTTTGGCTGATTCAATTCATGTGATTGTTACAGAAAATGGCAAAAAAGGGCTTTGGCAAATTGAATTGAATAATTATAGCACCGGAAATTTTGAGCAATCTGCACTTGTGCTAAATGAAATTTTGCCTATCGAATATGATTTGATTTATTATAATTGTGAAGATCGACTTTTGTTCAGTTATAACGAGAATTCAACGCAAAAATTTGCTTTACATCTTGAGGAAATAGATTCAAACGGGAACAGAAATATTAAGAATAGTTTGCGGGCTAATGAATCTATTTATTATGGTCGAGATATTTCTGATAATCCCACAACAGAAATCCTTATTGACGGAATGTCAGTTGATTTTACGGCTTTTTTAAATAATAAGGTTAGCGATATTAAGCAAATAACGCGTGTTAAACGCGACCATCTTACACTCAATTTTGATCGGGCCTGCGGTTTATCTTTTTTGAATGATAGTTTGATAAAAATTGTGAATTTTATGTCGGATTCTACGGATAATTATGCTATGCCACTGCACAGCTATGACTACCCAGATGAGGATTCTATTGCCATTAATCAATGGGGTGATTGGGGAAATGTTTACCCCCCACCATTCCCCGGCTACGAAAAGACAGGTGTTTTTAATATTCAAAGCCAAAACTGGTTAATTGCACCAGAATATCGGGATCTATCCTCTAATTATGGTCAGTTTTTAACAGAATCGGAGCTCTTAAGTGACGGAAATCGCCGTCCTGATGGTTCGGTTTATTCATTTCTTAATACAAGTAATGAATGGGTTTTTCGGGAAATCACGTTGGATCAGCTTGTAAATGACTTTAAAGCTTTTCAGCCGCAGTTGATTAATGAAAACGAAATTAAAGTTTCGAAGCCATACTCTGAAAATTCGGGCTTCGCTTCTTACGACGAAAACCCACCAAGAAAACTCTTTTACGCTCAAAAAAATGATGGTAATTATGAAATTTATGACTTCGTTTTAGATTGGAGAACCTTGCATCTTGAACCAATTTCTTGTCCAAAAGAATTGATTCATTATAATATGGATCTAGACTATTTTGTTTACCTCGAAAATGATTCAATTCATCTCGAATGGGAAGATAGCACATTTAGTGTACTTGCTCAAAATGGGTCTATTGAGATAAATCCGACCCATGCAACAGAATCGTTGGTATACGAAATAATACTCCGCGATAGTGTGAATGAATATAGTTTCACCAAAGCTCCTTCCGCTCATTATTATGCATCTCTCAAAAAAGCGAAGTATACCTTGATTGGAAACCGCTTTATTATCAGTGAAGAAATGTTCTATGATGATATAAACACCTATTATTTCGACATTGACATGTATTGGGATTCTCCGCCAGTTAAAACATATCAATATTTTGATATGGAGACATCCACTATTTGGGAAAAAAAGGATTCCGTTTGGTATATCATAAGTCCAACATATTCGTTGATCCAGGTGCACCCTTTTGGATTTGCTGTGCGAACAGGAGGTTATGAAATATTGAATATAAAAACAGGAGAGAACGAAATAGTAAAGGATGGAAGATGGCTATTTTTAGATGAAAATCTTAAGCCAATGTCATTTTACGATTATTTTGATTTTGAATATCTAATTGTGCATGATTTTGGTTTGGAGCTTAGCACAGCAACAGGTTGGTTTTTAATTTCTTTGGATGGGATCGTAATTACAAGCGCGGAGTGGGATCGATTTGAGTTGGAAGATGGTCAAATTAAAGCCATAAAATATACGGAAGAATCAATGTTTAATCTTCTGAATTATGGGGAAGAACCAATTGAAGAAAAAATTGAATATTTTGATTTTCCATAAGGGTTATCTTATGAATCTAATGGTGTAAAAGCAATTTTTATTCCCATCTTTGTTCTAGAATCGAATAATTTGCGGCGGATATGATCATAGAAATAGAAGATAAGCTCGTTTCAGACGAAATTTTTAGAAAAGAATTTGTCTGTAATTTAGGAGCTTGCAAAGGTGCTTGCTGTGTTCAAGGAGATGATGGGGCACCCCTCGAACTAGAAGAAGTTGATCTTTTAGAAGAAAATTTGGATGCCATTAAACCTTATATGTCTGAAATTGGCTATGAAACAGTCATGAAAAACGGTGTTTTTTATATGGATCGAGACAATGAACCTGTTACGACATTAGTGCAAGGTGGGGAATGTGCCTTTGTTTTTAGAGATGACCAAGGTATTACAAAATGTTCGGTTGAAGCCGCTTATCGAGAGGGTAAGATAGAATTTAATAAACCCATCTCTTGCCATCTCTATCCGATTCGTGCGCATAAATTACGATCTTTTACTGCCTTAAATTATGACCGTTGGCCAATTTGTAAGGATGCATGTACTTTAGGTGAAGAATTGGGTGTGCCGGTTTATAGATTTCTAAAAGAGCCACTCATCCGTGCCTATGGAGTGCCGTTTTATAAAGAGTTAGAACTTGCTGCCAAAGAAATTGAACAAAATCCTGATCTCTAGACTGAAAAATCTTAGCGCCTAAGCACAGCGTTTGAACATCTTAAAATGGAAGAAAAATCGGTAAAAAACACCTTCAAAAAATCGGAGAGACTGACCAGCAAAATTAGCATGGAAAAGATCTTTGAAGCAGGTTTAACGATTAAAAAATTTCCACTCATTCTAAAATATAATTGGGTTGATTTTGAAGATAAACAACCTTTAAAGGTTGTTATTTCTGTGCCAAAACGAAGAATTAGAAAGGCACATGATCGCAACCGAATTCGAAGGCAATTAAAAGAGGCCTATCGTCTTAATCGATTACCACTAAAGTCAAGTTTAAGTGAGCAATCAAAAAGTTTGGCACTGTTTTTTATCTATAGCGGTAAAGAAAATCCTGATTATAAAGTAATCGAAGAAAAAATACAATTACTTTTAAAAGAATTAATGAAAGTTTATCCAAAACCTTCGAATTAATTGATGGTTTAAAGCGAATAATACTATGAAAATCATACACTATCTATTTCTCTTATTGTTAACACTACCTGTTGCGAATGCAAATGCTCAGCCCGAATTGGAAGAGCAACAAGCTGTCGATTTCGAGATTTTGAAAAATTTGGAATTGTTTGAATTGGTATACAAAACAATTGATTTGAATTATGTGGATGAGCCGGATCCAGGTGCCTTGATGAAAGCAGCAATTGATGCAATGCTTTATGAGCTTGATCCTTACACAAATTATATTCCTGAATCGCTCATTGAAGATTATAAGTTAATGTCAACAGGTCAATACGGTGGCATTGGTGCCATTATTCGTCAAGCAGGGGAAGATGTAATAGTTGTTGATCCGCACGAAGGTTTTCCAGCACAAAAAGCAGGATTAATTGCAGGTGATATTTTCCTTGAAATTGATGGTAAAAGTGTTGAGGCATTAAGTTCTGATGAGGTCTCTGAGAAATTAAAAGGTAAACCCGGCACGAGCTTGGATGTGAAAATTGAACGGAATGGTAAACCGATTGTGGTAAAATTGGTGCGCGAAGAGATTAAATTTAGTCCCGTGCCTTATTTTGGAATGTTAGATGCTGAAAAAGGATATATTAAATTGAGTTCGTTTACCCAAACAGCCTTTGAAGATGTGCAAGCTGCTTTTGTGAATTTGAAAGGGGAGGGAATGAAGAAATTAGTGCTGGATTTGAGAGGCAACGGTGGTGGATTAGTTGTGGAAGCCGTTAAAATCGTGAACATGTTTATTGAAAAAGAGACAGAAATTGTCTCGATTCGAGGAAGGGATGAAGCCGTCAATAAAACCTATAAAGCGTTTATGAAGGGCTTAGACACAAAGATGCCATTGGTTGTATTAGTGGATGGCAATTCGGCCTCTGCAAGTGAGATTGTAGCTGGTGCTTTGCAAGATTTGGATCGAGCAGTTATCTTAGGACAAACTTCCTATGGTAAAGGGCTCGTTCAGCGTCCTATGGATTTAAAATACAATGCAAAAGTAAAGGTTACGATTGCTAAGTATTATACACCAAGTGGACGTTGTATCCAAAAATTAGACTATTCGCACCGTCAAGCGGGTGACCAGGCAGGTGCTATTTCTGATTCATTGCTCACAACGTTCAAAACAAAAAATGGCAGAACGGTAGTGGACGGACGCGGTATTGAGCCAGATCTTGTTATTCCCAAAAAAGAATACGCGATTTTGACAGGAACAATCGTGTTAAAAAATATCTTGTTCGATTATGCCACGAAGTTTCAACGCGATCACAACGAAATAGCAGATGCCAAGTCATTTAAGGTTACGGATGAAATTTATGCCGACTTTACAGCATTCGTTCTTGCACAGGATTTTGAATACACAACAGCTTCACTTCAGCGCTTGAAAGAATTGCAAGCTGCTGCTCAAGAGGAAGAGTCGTACACGCCTGCTCAGGCTGAATTTGAAGCTTTATTGGCTAAATTACAACCTTCTAAAGTGGATGATCTGAAAAAGTATAAAGCCGAACTTATTCCACTGATCGAAGATGAAATTGTTGGACGCTATTTTTATCAAAAAGGGAGAATCATTCACAGTCTTGTTGAGGACGAGTTTATTCGCGAAGCAATTGAAATATTAAATGATATTCCTCGTTATAAAAAAGTGTTGAATCTAGAAAACTAACCAATGTTTGATAAATGGCTTAATTTACCAGCCCATTTATACCTACGAATCACCGCTTTAACTATTTTAACCGTTGGAATTGCCCTTTCTAATGTGTTGATGAGTATCGGGACGATTTGGATCATTTCCAATTGGCTAATCCAAGCTGATTTCAATCAGTATGCGAAGCGGTTAAAGGAAAAGAAATCAGTTTGGTTCGTTATTTTCATCTTCTTCTTCCTCGCTTTGTCTTTGATCTGGAGCGTAGACGTGAATTACGGTTTTAAAGATCTTCGTGTCAAATTACCTTTCATTGTAATTCCTCTCGTACTGGCAACTTCTGAGCCACTTGAGCGAAAACATTTTTATTTTTTACTCTATGTTTTCCTCGGAATTGTTACCTACACCAGCCTCTACAATATTATTCGTTACAATTATTTTCTACCTGATTCGGCTGATATACGGGAAATGTCAACCTTTATCTCACACGTTCGGTTCTCGCTTTTAATAAATTTGGCCATTTTTATTTCCGTTTTTCTTGTCCATAAAAAAAGGCGGTTTTGGTACATTTGGACTGCAGCCGCTATTTGGTTCTTTTTTTACCTCTTTAAATCTCAAATTATTAATGGCTACATTCTTTTTGTGATCCTTTTGATTTTGACGATTCTCTATGCGATCTCCAACATCCGATCCAAAAAACGGAAATATAGCTTTTTATCACTGTTCTTTTTCAGTGTTGTCGCAGTCGCTTTTATAGGTGTCAAGATCTTTAATCAATTGAAGACAATCGAGCCGATACAGTATCAATCCCTTGAAATGTATACACCGAATAATAACCCTTATTTTCACGATACATTGAGTACAGAAATTGAAAATGGAAATTATGTTTGGATCTATGTCAATCAGGCAGAGATGGAGAAAGAATGGGAACGTAGGTCGGAAATTCCTTACGATTCTTTAGATCATCTTGGTCAACCCATGTTTGGAACCTTGATGCGTTTTCTTACCTCTAAAGGATTTAAAAAGGATTCGTTGGGGGTGTCAATGCTATCGCCCGAAGAAATACAGTTGATCGAGAATGGACAAACCTCAATAGCGGTAAATAAAGGATTCATGACCCGATTAAATACGTTTTTTTATGAGCTGAGTATTTATCAGCAAGGTGGCGATCCAAATGGTCATTCTTTAATTCAACGCATAGAACACCTGAAAGCGGCAATTAATTTGGTGGGAAAACAACCTTGGACAGGCGTTGGTGTCGGAGATGTCCCCGAAGCATTTAAAGGTGAATATTTGGCTATGAATTCGCGTTTACTGCCAGAAAATCAGCACCGCTCGCACAACCAGTTTCTGACAATTTGGGTGGGACTAGGTTTGGTTGGTTTTATTGCTTTTGTTTGTTTGTTGATTTGGCCATTTTTTGAACTTCGTAATCGCGATTATTTTACGCTAATTGTCCTCGTATCACTCCTTGTGTCTTGCTTATTTCAGGATTTAATTGAAACCCAAGCAGGGGTCACTATTTTTGCTCTTTTCTACGCATTAGCTATCTATCGTCCACAAGAATTAACGCAAGAGTAGAACCGACAATTATTCGGCTTGCAAAATGCACTTTCCGTCTATCATAAACGCTTTCGTAAAATTACTTCCGCAAGAAACCGTTTGGCAACTTAGAAAAGTTTGTGCGAGTCTTGATTTTTTTCCGCGCGCCGCCGAAGCATCAAGCAAAAAAAGAATGGTAAGATTTTCAATTAAACCATTTTAAAAATTTTCACAGATTTAATTTCTCTTCAGATTTGTCCAGAATATTTTACTCATCTTGTAATTCTCCCATATAAGCGTTTTCGTTATCGTAATAATCAATAAAGCGCTTCCAGTCTTGTTTATCAACCATCCAAGCACTTAGCTTTAATTTCTCTCCATTTATATAAGCCGAATTGTTTTTAATATAAACTACTTTTTTATCCTCAAATTGATAATGTTTAAGCAATGCTCCAACATGTCCATAAACTTTGATCTCATGCTCATTATACAAGGCATACGAGCGTCTAAGCATACTGTTGCCAATGTAAATAATTAGTGCAGCAGCTAACAAGTTCAGTAGGATCGAATAGTCGCTTAAAATGAAAGCACCGAAAATGAACAATAGTGCGAATAAGATACCGAGAATAAGATAGGTTCTCCCCCAAATGGCCTGAAACTTGATTTCGTTCATATGAATAGGTTTCATGAGTTATAAACAACTCAACTTGAATTATTCGTAAAGTTGGTGATAATTCGAGTGAAAACAAATTCTAATTTAGCATTTTAGTAGGCCGTACTTGTCAATAGAAAAAGATCAGAGCAGCCTATTCTATAAAGTTGAAAACAAATATGAAGTCATTTTTTTCGCTCATAGCAATCCTTGTAGCGCTCATTACTTTTGCTGATCAGAATAATGTAACCATTCTTATTGATCCCGGTCACGGCGGTAAAGATCCTGGTCATCTGCCCTTGTCTGAGTCGCACATGCAAGAGAAGGATATAACGCTTGAAATTTCATTAAAAATCGGGAGTTATTTAACCTATAATCTCTCGCACGTAAAAGTAATTTATACGCGAACAACTGATGTTTATCCAACACTCGACGAACGCGTTCAAATGGCCAATGGCAATAATGTGGATTATATGCTCAGCATTCATGTCAATGGCAGCCCAAATGCGGCGGTATACGGAACAGAGACGCATATCCATAATTACAACGCAAAGGCTTCTTTTAAATGGGCGCAATTAATCGAGAGTCAATTTACAACACGCGCAGGTCGAAAGAGCAGAGGTGTTAAAACAGCATCTGATATTGGTCATTCGTTGCAAATTTTGAAACAAACCAAAATGCCTACTGTTTTGGTTGAATGTGGTTTTATTACCAATACTGCTGAGGGCAATTACCTCAATTCGGCCTATGGTCAAGAAATCATTGCTTCGGCAATTTTTAGGGCAACACGTGAATTCATGAAAAGTAAACATCCTTCGATTGATTTCAGTCCGCCTCAAGAGATCACAGAACAACCTGATCAACCTTATTATAAGGTTCAAATTATGGCGTCTATTGACGAAATTGATGTTAATATTCCTGAATTTAAGAAATTGGGTTATACCGTGGAGCGTGTCTTGGTGCAAAGCACAAGTATGTACAAATACAAGTATTATATCGGTCCTTTTACAGATAAGAAGGATGCAAAAAAAGCCCAAAAAGACGTGCAGTCGAATGGGTATTCGGATGCCTTTGTCGTCTATTTCGAATAGTTAAGCTAATAAAATAGGGTGTTAATAGTTTTGATTTATGGTTTTAATCACTTAAATTGTGGTTAGACTATACCAAACTTATTAGACTATGGCTACAATATTTGAGACCCGACTGATCGGAAATATCGGAAAAGATGCAGTGGTTCGGAAAATGGAAAAAGGAGTACTCGCCCTTAATTTTCCCGTCGCGCACAATAAAAACTGGCGCGACAAACGAACCGGTGAACAACGAACTAAAACAACGTGGGTCAATTGTACCATCTGGAAAAAGGATGGCACCAATCTTAGAATCCTTGATTTTTTAAAGAAAGGATGCCTTGTTGAGGTGATTGGAACACCATTTGCCAAAGGGTACATGCAAGATGATCAATCCATTAAAACTGAAATCCGACTCAATGTTTCTAAAACAAATATTTTAAGAGGATCGAATGATAGTTTTGAATCATTCCGCGATCATGATGAATTTGAAGATGATGAGATGGTTGAAAATGACTCAGAATCAATCGCTTTGGAAGAAGAACTCTTCTAGCACACGCTTTTTTAAGGATTTCACTAATTTTTTTCCTACTTTTTTTGTTTCCTTAGATTTAATTTATTTATATTTGCCCTCGCTTAGAAAAATGCCTAGCATTTACCAGTTCTAAGTTTAACTAATTTCGTTCCACGTCGCAAGACCGAATTACGAAACGTTTAATCCTCCTTAGCTCAGCTGGTTAGAGCATCTGACTGTTAATCAGAGGGTCCTTGGTTCGAGCCCAAGAGGAGGAGCAAAAAAAAGAGCAATACGAAAGTGTTGCTCTTTTTTTTTGCGCCGAACTCTTGGGCTCGAGCCCAAGGGGCGTGTCCGTCCACTGACGGAAGGAGCAAAAAAAAGAGCAATACGAAAGTGTTGCTCTTTTTTTTTGCGCCGAACTCTTGGGCGAGAAGTTTATCCCGAGCGACTTGCACTGAGCACCGTCGAAGTGAGCCGAGGGAAGCCCTAGAGGGCGTCTCCGTCCACTGGAGG
>Ga0222668_1000945_pt1 | contig 15322 bp, 11 predicted proteins | sample AntAcemetagen728_FD_179823 | JGI IMG/M metagenome (GOLD analysis project Ga0222668, IMG submission 179823) | Saline water microbial communities from Ace Lake, Antarctica - #728 | ecosystem: Environmental > Aquatic > Non-marine Saline and Alkaline > Saline | place: Antarctica: Ace Lake... | reverse complement strand
CTTTGATTTCGTGATAACCCTTCACCCTCAAATAGGCTATTGCGCTATTCAACATTCTCTCTCTTTCTTTTGAAATACTCGCTTTCGCCATTTAGCCGATTTTGACAAATATAAAACTTCTTATAGCCATAGTAAGCTAAGAACCAAATTAAACCCGAACCCACGATTGCAAAGGCAATGAAAGCTCAATAAAGAAGCCCTGAAAAGTGACCATTTACTTTACACCTCCTAAACACAGAGGTAATAAAGTGAACACAATTTCTTAACCTCTTTTCTAAATCGCCAACTAGCACTGTGCCGTAGCTTTGAGCTAAATGAATCCCCAATGAATAAGATTAGAGTCGTAGCAATTGACGACGTGAGTGACATTCTTGATTTGATTCAGTACAATCTCGAGAAAGAAGGCATGAAAGTAAACATCTTTACCGACGGCTCTAAAGCTATTCAGTACATTACTGATACCATTCCTCATGTGGTCATAAGCGATTGGATGATGCCCGAGCCCGATGGTCTAGAAGTTTGCCGTATCTTGAAAAACAATATGGCCACTCGAGAGATTCCTATTATAATGCTCACCTGTAGAGGTGACATCCAAGACTATAAAAAAGCGATGGATACTGGCGCGAGCGATTACATCGCAAAGCCCGTAAGAATGGATGAACTTATTAGGAGAATCAAACTGCTTCTACCTACCGATGGCCGCCAACGAGCCCAATTCGGATGATAAATCGCTTCTTCGCTTACCTCTTCTTTTGCACCTTTGTCTTCGCTTGTAGCGAATCAAATCTTGAAAAAACTACTGAGGTGAAAGAGACACCGTCCATCAAAAATCTTGACTTCCAAGGTCACCGTGGTTGCCGTGGCTTACTTCCAGAGAATACGCTTCCTGCATTCGAGAAGGCCTTGGATTTGGGAGTGACCACCTTAGAAATGGACGTGGTCGTTACCAAAGACAAAATGGTGATCCTCTCTCACGAACCATGGTTTTCTCATGAAATTGCCCTCGACCCAGACGGCAATTCCATTTCACTAGAAGATGAAAGAAACCATAGCATCTATGGAATGACCTACGAGGAAACGAAGTCCTACGATGTTGGTATGAAAACCCATCCACGGTTTCCGAAGCAGGAAAAAAGAAAAGTGACAAAACCTCTTCTCACCGAGGTTATTGCTTTCGCGGAAACGCATTCCCAGGGGACTTCCAGAGCTCTTCCATATTACAATATAGAGACGAAGAGTCAACCAAAAGGAGATGGCCTATTGCATCCTGAGCCAGAAGAATTCGTTGACCTCTTGATGGCAGCAATCAATGATGCAGGAGTTGCAGAAAGAGTCGTCATCCAAAGTTTCGATGTCAGAACATTACAAGTAGCTAAAACCAAATACCCAGAAATGAAACTGGTTCTTTTGGTAGAAAATACCGAAACACCTGATCAAAATCTCCAAATATTGGGTTTTACTCCCGACATTTATAGTCCTGATTATGCCCTAGTGAATCCTTCTCTCATTGCTTTTGCAAAGCAAAAAGGAATGAAAGTAATCCCGTGGACGGTGAATGAGCGTGAAGAGATGGATAACCAGATTTCATTGGGTGTTGATGGCCTTATTACCGATTTCCCTGACAGGCTGCCTTCTCAGGAATAATATAACTTCTCTACATGTCTATTAGTCTTAAAAATCGCACGATCAACCGTGAGTTGAGTTGGCTTTCTTTCAATCACCGTGTTTTACAAGAAGCTCAGGATGAAGCGGTACCACTGGTGGAACGACTTAGGTTTTTGGGTATCTTTTCCAATAATTTGGATGAATTCTTCCGCGTAAGGGTAGCCACGATGAAGCGCGTTGAGGCCGTGAGCAAGAAAAAAGAACTCATCGGCGATAAGACCGCAGCTGAGGTCTTAGATGAAATTCAAAATGAAGTCGTCCGTCAAAAAGAACTTTTTGCTGTGATTTACCGCAGCATTCTGGATGAGCTGAAAACGCACAACATTGAAATTGTCAAGGAAAATGAACTCAATGAGGTGCAAGTTGAATTCGTAGATGCATACTATCGAGCAGAAGTAGCTCCATTGCTCGTACCGATTATGCTCAAAAATTTAGATGATTTCCCTTACTTGAGGGATAAGTCTATTTTCCTTGCAGTAAAATTGACCACCCAGAAAAAGAATAAATCAGGAAAAGCAAAACAGTACGCGCTTATAGAAGTTCCATCTGAGGTAAGCCCGCGTTTTGTAGTTCTACCCGAAGCCAACGGCAAGAAATACATCATGTTTCTCGATGATGTGATTCGATTCAATCTCGATAAGATTTTTGGAATCTTCGAATACGAAACACTAGAAGCATACACGATAAAATTGACTCGTGATGCCGAGCTCGACTTTGATGATGATGTTTCTAAGGGCTTTTATGAGAAAATGAAGAAGAGCCTCAAACAGCGCAAGAAGGGACAACCTGTTCGTTTTCTCTACGATAGCGAAATGCCAATTGACTTGTTAAAGTATCTATGCAACGAGCTCGATATTGACAGTGACGACAATATCATACCAGGAGGACGATACCACAATTCTAAGGATTTCATGAAATTCCCGAATGTAGGTGGATCGGAACTTGAGTGGGGAAATTTGGATGCCAGTGATCATTATCTTCTCACCAAAGAAAGCAGTATTCTATCGGCAGTACAGAACAATGACATTCTTCTCCATTATCCCTACCAGCATTTCAGAGGCTTTGTTCATTTCCTTCGGGAAGCGGCCATTCATCCAGACGTTAAGGAGATTAAAATTTCATTGTATCGCGTTGCCAATCGCTCAAGGGTAGTCAACGCCTTGGTGAGTGCTGCCAAAAATGGCAAGCAAGTAACCGCAATGGTAGAATTACGTGCGAGATTTGACGAGGAAGCGAATTTGGAATGGAGTCGAAAGCTTCAAGATGCCGGAGTCAAAGTCATTTTTGGCATTTCAGACATGAAGGTTCACTGCAAATTGGCAGTGGTAACTCAAGTAGTGAAAGGCAAAGAATCACATCAAGCTGTCATTGCAACAGGGAACTTCAACGAAAACACTGCGAAAATATACACTGACATGGCATTGTTCACTTCTCACGAAGAGATTTGCGAGGAAGCCCTCAAAGTATTCGCCTTTATCGAAAAACCCTATCTTAATTTTAGGTTTAAACATCTTCTGGTGGCTCCAGCAGCAATGCGAACAAAGTACATCCGAATGCTGAATCGCGAAATTCAATTCGCAAATAACGGAAATGAAGCATATGCGTTCATCAAAGTGAACAGCCTTGTAGACGAAACGCTGATTAGAAAACTTTACCAAGCCAGCCGAGCTGGGGTGAAAATCCGTCTCTTAGTTCGGGGTATTTGTTCCTTAATGCCTGGGATACCCGGACTCAGCGAAAACATTGAAATACACAGTATCATTGGCAGATACTTAGAGCATACTAGGGTATTTATTTTTGGAAATGGCGGTACGGAAGACATCTACATCAGTTCAGCTGACTGGATGGAACGAAACCTCGATTACCGTGTCGAAGTGAGTGTAGCCATCTATGACCCAACGATACGTAAGGAGATTCGAGATATGATGGAACTCCAATGGAGCGACAACGTAAAGGCCCGAATCTTAAAAGGTGCCCAACCGAACGACTATGTGAAGCGAGAACAAGGCGACAACCGCGTGAGATCTCAAATGGCTATGTATGATTTGATCGAAGAACAACAAAAGATGTTTAGGAAAAAGTCTGAGTAATTAATTGGAGTCTATCCATAAAGTCAAGAGTCTGAACTAGAAAGTTCAGTAGCAACGTGTCCTTAGTTCTAAAAATCGGAGAGCTGACTTTTGTCAAGGACTGTTTTAGAAAAAGTGGAAGGAAGATGGCAGGCTTTATAAACAACTCTAACTACTCTGCCCCCCTTTGCTGCTCAATCTCAACAGCTCGACTCATGCTGATTTTTTGCCCGTTATAAAACGGTACTACAAATGAATTTGGGATAGCGCTTTCGCGGACGTAAGCATTTCCTTCACTCGCTTTTTGGTAACTAAAGAATAGGCCCGCATAATACCTGGCTAGCCCATCCTTGACAGTTTCACCACTTACTGGAAAGAGACCGCTAAAATGGTTCTTGTCCACATCTTCGGGATAGTAGCCAAGCTGTATTTTATAAACCAATCCATCGGGCATGTCCTCATTCATGACCACCACACCATCTGCGGCTTTTTCAAATTGAGATATGTACTGAGGATCCTCTACATTGGCTACGTCACCCAAGTATTTCTTGTCCAGCAACTCTCTAATTTCCTCAATGCGAAAGGATGCATCTTCCAGATCTGCAACAGCTCTATTCATTTGAGCTTCGACCTGATTCATGGATTGTTCGATAGAACTAACTATAGCCGTCTTCGCAGCCCGCTTTGCCTCACTATCCAACTCCTTGTACATATCCTCATACAAGGCTATTTCCTGCTCATAGCTATTCGCTGCTTGCTGAAACGAAGCTTCGTCAGCTTCCAGCCGCACCAATTCATCTTTGAAAGGAAGTACCTCGTAGTCGGGAACTTTAGGAATGTCCTCACCTGGGTCAGATTTCAGCAAAAGAGATGCATTAAAAAGATCCATAACGGCATTGCTCAAGTGCAGAGATGACTGACTACCGAAGTACTTGTGCGAAGAAATATCAACCATCGGATAAAACTCCCTCATTACCGAATCAGCAATAAGGAGCATTGACTTTCCTTCATGCAAGAGATTCAATGCACGAAGATTTTTTTTTGATGCGTGGAAAATAGAAGTATCGCTCAGCATCAAGGACCTCTTCATAAAGAATAAGGCGGTATCGGCAAAAAGCCGTGAACTGTCAACCGAATTGATGAATGTGGTAAACTTCGTGTAGTAGTAACCCTCTTCTGCATAACGCGCTGCAGCAATCGCGGCATTCTTTGCCTTTGCATTATCAAAGTAATCACGCTCTATGAAATCCTGACCATTGAGTAGGCCAATAAGGACTGAAAGAAGCACAGTTAAACCGAAGGATTTCATTTAATTGCTGGGTTAATTACAATTTTAAGGCCAAAAATAGAACTATTCCGTATTAAACGAGTATGGTTATTAACAATTGATTTAAGACAATTTCCATTAATAAACCTTGATTATTCAAGCAAAAAGGCAAATTTTGATATCGTGAAAAAGTCTCTCCTCCTCATAGCTATTCTACTTCCTTTTCTTTTGAAGGCGGAAGGCCCTATTAATAAAGATCCATGGGTCAAGGCATACCGACAAAAGGTACAAGAAAAATCGACTCTGAATACACGTAGCGAGGATCAAGAACTCGTCGCGTTTTTCAATGGATTCTCTGTTGGCGCCAGCGCTGGTTTAGCCTTATTTCATGGTAGCCTAGCTGACTACGACATGTTTGCTCCTTTTGAAGACTTTGGAAATTACTACCACCTTGGATGGAGCATATACGCCGAAAGGAAGTTTGATTTTGGACTAGGAGCCAAATTGGAATTTGAGCAGGGAACACTTGGTGGCGGGCGTTTGACAGGAAAGGAAAGCTTGCCATTGGATTTTGAGTCAGAGTACATCACCATCAATGCTAAAGCTAGTTTTGACATCCTAAACAAACTATTCGGAAAGGGCAACGGATTATCGGATTACCAATTTTACTTCAATGCTGAAATTGGAATTGGCCTTACTTTCTTCCGTTCAATCTCGACTTGGAGACCAGGGGGAACAGAGCAAGGCGAGGTTCGCGGTTATGTGGGCTATACGGTAGTGGACGAAAACCCACCAACTCAACGTTACCAACTGGAAGATAAAGACTCACCAGCCGTTGCGCTCAATATTCCCATTGGTTTCACTGCGGGCTACCGAGTGAATTACAAAACGGATATTACTTTGAGTTACACCCTCAATAATTTAGCTACTGATAGACTGGATGCTTGGGATCGGGATTTTTCTGCCAATGATAAGTACTCCTATTTCGGAGTAGGCCTCCAGTACAATTTTAACCGGACGAAAAACCAATATCCGAAGAAAAAGAAAAAAGAAAAAAAGAAAAAAAAGGAAGAAAAAGAGCCTAGGGACAAAAAATGGAATCTTTTCGGATCGAATAAAGAAGATGTACGGCCGAATGAGGTAAGCTTACCTGGACCGATAGAGTCGCGGCAATCAAATCCAATTACACCCGATCAAACAGACGAGCAACTCAATGACATTAAAATGAAGATGTTCGAGTTACAGCTCAAGCTCTTCGAAATGCAATACCTTCTTGATGGTGAAGCCGCTCCAACCGATCAACCTCCGATTCCAGTGGAGAAGAAATAATTCTTAAAACCCGATTCGAAAACCGCCTTCTGCCGAGATCACCTGTCCTGATGTGAATTCAGGAGTATAGGCGACATTTCCCTTTGAATCTAGGTAGAGCAGTTCTAGGAAAACGACTACTCCGTTTATCACTTCCCATTCTGCCGAAAAGCTGGCACCAGTCTGGCTCCAATCAACGGTTTCCATAAACTCGAGTCCAGTCACATTTGCGTTCCCATTGATGATCTCGTATACGTGCGGCTCCCCCTTTCGGGCATACCACAAACCTGCTTTAATCCGAAGGTTTTTCATTGGAACATATTCAATTGACCCATAGATTTCATCAGCATTCTCGCCCAGGTAGTGCCCCATGCTATATTGATTGGAAGCAAAAGTAGTAGACTCTATTTGGTGCCTATATGTCCAGGGATTAGTGCGGGTATACTCACCGCTTAGGTGAATGTTAGGAAGTGCATTGAACCATGTTCCACCCAACTTGAGACTCATAATATTGGTTTGATTATCCGAATCCCACATGTTGCTCAAGCTTACCTCATCTACAAAGAGGGAAGCATATAAATGAAGGTTTCTAATCGCCCGTGCACTTATGTCAAAGAAGATTTGTGCGTTCTGACCTAACTCATTACTTCCTGTTCCTGAATAGGTATGATCAGCAGATTTGAAAAACATGAAAGGAATAAAATAAACGGGATTTAGACCATTATCACTGTAGATGATGGAGTTTCCAAAAGTAAAATCAATGTCCCAATTCGATTTAATGGTCAGATAGTTCGCCGCGATATTCTTATTCATGTAGATCTTGCGGTTTCCATTTGGTGTAAGATAGGTTCTGGCGCTATCCAGTTCTTCGGATACCAACCAGCCATGGATGTATTGAAACTCCAGCCAATCCGTCGGATAAAGACGGTAATTCAACATCGCATAAGAGGGGGCTTTCCCAGAGAAGACATTGGCATTCCTTACAGAATTCCCCCATGTCAGTCTATCTTTCATGACTGCCACATCACCCCATTTCCATTGATAGGTTATGCCACCAGTCGCCTCGTTAAAGTCGCTGCGGTTTTCTGCCGAAATGGACTTGTAGTTTTCACCTTGTCTGGTCGTCAAATACTGCGGCGCCGCTAGCACCTCCGAAACATTGTTATCGCGAAGAGAACCGTAAAAACCAAAATTGCCTGCCGAGGCAAAAAACTCACCTCCCACTCTACGCCAAATCCTATTGCCGTTTTCATTTACCATCACAGAGCCACCCAGAATGGGATTGACGGTAAATTCAAATACTGAATCACTGTAAAAGAAAAGATCTCGCCGGCGATCCCAATCCTTTCCCACTCTTAGCTCCTTGCCATAGTCGCGGAGAAAAAAATCGAGTTGCTCATTTTGTCTCTTGGTCAACTCCTCTCGACTTCCATCGATCTCGTTTAGAAAATTGGCAATCTGCTTGCGCGTGAAAGGTTTGGCAAAGGTGTTAACAGAAATCCGACCAGCAGCCGCCATTTCATCAAGGTAGCGATAAACAGTATTACCAGAAGGTTCATAAGTGGCTTGTGCCGAAACGATCTCAACCGCAAAAAGGAATAGAAAAAACAAAATAAATCTTGCCATCAATGGCTGCGCGCTTTTTTCAGCAGAATATTAGAAACAGCCTTGAGACAAACATTAATATCAGTAGAAATGGGATCTTGAAAATAAGCTTTCATGTAACGCGATTCCGACTCCATAATCTCATCAAGCGTGTTGGGCATATCAGCGTAGAATGGAGGAATAAGACCAGGCTTACCCTTTACCCTCAAAACCTTATGCTCATTGGAATACAAGCTCAAGTAATGCTCGCTTAGTGGACGAACGCCCACCAGCTTCAAGTCACCCCGTAGGATATTGTAAATCATTGGAATTTCATCAATCCAAAATTTCCGCATCCAACGCCCCCATTTCGTAATCCGAAAATCGTCGGCAAATTTGCCTCCATTCTGCAAAGCGTTTTGCTCAAATACATAGGCTTGAATGTATTGAGCGTAAGGGTGCATCGTTCTAAATTTGTAAACAGTAATCAATTGGTTGTGAAAGCCAATCCGCTTAATGCGAAGCAATAATCCAGTACTTGGTTCGGCTTCCGCCAAAGGTTCAGACACCTTCCTTACCTTGAAATATAGCTTGCCATCAATTTCTTCAGTCTCCTCTATTTGAAATCCGCAGTAGACGAGGCGACCCAGAATCTCAGACTTAGATAAAGCACGGTTTCGACCACCCGTCAAAAAGAAATAGATCTTTTTAGTGAATTTGAACTTTGGGAAAACGCGTTTGAAAATAAAATCAGAAGCGTAATAACCCACGTTTATCACCGCTGGAAATTTGCGAAATAATCTCTCACGTCTTTGCTCCAGGGTCTCTACACAACCAACGAAACCACCGCCTGACTTGAGCTTTTGATTTGCCAATCTAAAAAAGCGATTGATTCCCTGAATGTCATTAACGCGGTGAAGGTTCAAAAAGCCATCTAGACTTTTATTCGCATACTTCTCCACGAGGAAGTGATCAGACACCTTAACGACTTCGGTTATTCCGTCTCTATTTTCGAGCAATGGGGCTACGAAACTCAAGAGTTTACTTCCCGCTATGCCTTCCACGACTTTCTGTGCACATTCAACTTCCTCCATTGGTATTCGGCGGTTGGTTTTACCGAAAGTACCTTGACACGGGGCTGATGCAACCCCGACGGTCAATAGTTATAAACATCTATTGGTGCGTTTTCACAAGATTGTCAAAGACTTCTATCCATCTCTGCGTGACATCGATCGTGGCGTTGGTCATCTTGGTTCGCCTTTCGGCAAAAAGCGTTTTCAAAGCAATGTTTTCAGCCCATTCTTTGGCAGTAGCAAGAAGGAGTTTTGGCTCAGTGGTTTTGATTCCTTTTGTCAATTTATAGGTGTGCTCCAGTTCTTCGAGGTAACTCAATTCTCCCACAAAATCGTTGAAACGAATCGAAGGAACTCCAAGTACAGCAGCCTCAGCAGCCATAGTCTGCGAATCGCCAATGTACAGATCGGCAAAAGCCATGGCATGGTGAATGACCGCAGGGTGAACGGGGATACGATAAGGCTCCAGGTGTTCGGAGAGCTCTCGCTCAGATGTGATAAACACTTTGCCGAAAGGCTCCAAGAGATTAATCAAGTCATTCGCCAATTCATCGTCAATGCCGCTGCGCCCATCATCATGATGAGCATGAAGACTCGCAAACCGAAGAATGAAATAACGCTTGGCTTCGCGCATTTCTGATGGAAGCAGCGATCGATCAGGGCTAAAGTAATTCGCATGCAAATAAGCCAATTCATGGTAACCTTCGTAACCGATTTTCTTGTGATTCGCAGGTGATTGATCGCAACAATTAGGCGCCAAAATATTCGTCGCATACGGGAATGCATACTTCGCCATGAGCGGAATAGCGTGACTGTCGTCCTCATTAACTACTACCGATGGAATACCGAGCAATTTACCGACATGAGTAATTCCAAGATCAGTGCCTGCCATCAGATCAGGCCGAAATTTCCGAACAACATTTAGCAACTTTGCTTCGCGCTGCAAAATATTCAAGATCAAGCTCAGCTTTGAACCTGAGGCTCGCGCAGGCCATTTTACCACATTCCAATCTTCGGTTTCGATCAAGTCGAATAGCACGTCCTTACCTCGGGCTGCCACCAAAACCTCATCTCCTCTTTCCACAAGAATTCGAATACAATTCTTGAAATTGTGGTAGTGAGCAGGATGCCCCATATAAAAGAGAAATCTTTTCAACGATTGGGGATTTTCTGTCTGTATTCAGGTTTTCCTTCGAGGCTCTTCGCATTTAGAATTTCACTCATCGCGAGGTGCATCCATGCATTCCCCCAGCGCATGTAAGAGGTTCGATCAGTTACATTGTTGTGCTTGCGGTAGTAGAAATATCCTTTTCGATCTTGGAAGTTCCCCAAGGTGTAGAACAGCACGGACTTGGCCAAATCCTCCGCCCTGCGACTACCCGAATAGCTGTAGTATTTAGTAGCGGTAATAATTCCTTGAGCCTGATGGTGTATATCTGAAGGATAATTGCCAGGAAGCCTCCACAAGGCCCTTCCTTTGGAACTAAATTGCTCATCGCGGTAAAACTCGATCCCCACTTGCAGAGATTTTTCGACTGAATCGGGGAAATAATTGAGCGATGAAGCGATGGACAGGATTGAATCTAAAATGAACCCTTGATGAAAATCAATCTGAACTCGCTGCTTTCCTGTTTCTAGATTTTCGCTGTAGTTCCAACTCCCATCGCTCTTTTGGCGAGAGATGACAGTTTCCAACGCCTGCTTGGCAATATTGGCAAACGAGGCCTGGCCGTTGTGCGCGAAGCTCAACGCATACGTTTGCGCCGCCAAGAGAGATGCATTGTAGCAGAAATCAGGCTTCACAGTGCTGTAGCTGATGGCGTAAAAATCATCTTCAACCGTGTGGTGAAGCGCATCCGAGAAGAAGAGGCAAATCTTTTCGATGGCTTCGAGTGCGCGCTTATCGCCATACCGACGGTAATAGGCATCGAGGCCTTGAGCGATGAATCCACTCACCACAGAAGTGGGCGACCATTTAGGAAGATACTTCACGGGACTAGCCCAAGGAAATGGATACCCCCAAGACATCCCCGGATAATTCGGTGTTTGCAATTCGAGTAGTTTCTCAAAAAGCCACTTGCATTTTTCCTCGTTTTCCGGGCTGGCCGGCATCAAGCTGTATGACTTCAAGAAAAGCCCCAAAGCTTTCGGATTCCATTGTTTTGGCACCGCAAAAAGCTTCCGAAGGTTAATCGGATTTCGTTTAAAAAGCTGAATAGCGAAGATGGGGGGCCACTTTCCCAATTTCCTAAATGGGAAAGGGCTGAGGAGAATATCGTAAGGGTCGTGGCCCTTGTATTTCCGCTTGCGGCAATACAAATCGAGCTCATTATAAGCCCGCTTAACTCGAATTAATTCGCTTTCGGAAAAGTCCATTCGCTCTCAAATTCTTCCATCTCTATTTTCATCCCATTCTGACGAACTGACTCCAATAAAGCAAATGTGACTAATGTAGAATGGAATACCTCTTCCATCGAAATGGGAAAGGGCTTTCCGTTTTTCAAGGCATCCGCTACCAATTCCATTTCGGCTGCATGACCTTTATCTTGTTTGGGGAGTTTCGTTTTGGTGACGGTTTTTCCAAAATAGGTCACCTTTTTAAAATCGTCAATTTCCGCTGAGAAACCTCCAGTGGAAACTTCAATGTGCTCCTTTGCCATCGCTTTGTTGCCATTGCTCAGGTATACTAAGCTGGCCACAGAGCCATCGGCAAAAGCCAAGTTGGCTGTGAAAGAATCGAAGTTCTGTGGCTCAGCCGCCATAGGGATCGCCGAGACAGAGACCGCTTTGGCTCCAACCAAGAAATAGCAGAGATCCACAAAGTGACAGGCTTCCCCCAATATTCTACCACCGCCTACTTCAGTATCGTGTACCCAATGATCATCGGGCTGGAAACCTGCATTTACGCGGTATTGAATCACCTTGGGTAATTCGAGCGAAAGCTTCTTTTTCAATGCTACTACCGATGGGGCAAAACGGCGATTGAAGCCCACCATCACATCTGCTTGCGAATTTGATTTAGCAACTTCTTTGATTTCACCCAGTTCTTGTGGCTTCAAGCATAACGGTTTTTCTACAAAAACGCGCTTCCCTTGCTTCAGGGCTTTCAGCGTAAACGATGCATGCGTATCGTGTCGCGTGGCAATGATTACTCCTCCAGCGGCATCGCTCTGTATCAGTGCATCCGCATCGGCGAAAGCCTGATCAAACTCAAATTTCCTTTTGGCATTCTCTGCCGAATGAGGTCTCTTGGTCGCTACCGCCGAAAACTTGATTTTCCCCTTCAAATTGGGAAGGAGGAAATTTCCCGCAAACGATCCAGCTCCGATAAAAGAGACAGAATCAGATTTTAATGGCGTTTTCTCCGAGGCCAAATTCCTCTTGGTTTTGATCTCTTTCGAATTATCGTATTCGAGCAAGACCCCCATTTTCGATTGATCGCCATCCACGATCAAATCGAAGGCCTTTTTAGCCTCAGCAAACGCGAACTTATGGGATATCAAATCAGAGATGTCGAGTGCGCCTGAACCGAGCAAATCGGCAAAGGCCTGCATGTTTCGGTTCTCCGTCCAGCGCACTTGACCGATCGGGTAATCGAGTCCCTTCTCTTCGTAATTGGCATCATAACGACCAGGACCATATGAGGTGCTCATCAGCAGTTCCAGCTCCTTGCGGTAATATTGCTTGCGACTGAATCCCGTTGGGACAGCGCCTACGATCACTACTCTTCCGTGTACCCGAGAGATTTGACCTGCCAATTCTACCGGATCGCTAGATGAGGTCGCAGCCGTTATAATAACGGCGTCCACACCATTCCCGTTTGAAAATTTCTTGATGCGCTCTTCGATCAATTCATCGCTGCGCAATGAAGCTTCCTCGGCTCCTGATTGAGTGGCGAGATCGACAAGATCATCTTTCAGATCAATTCCGAAGGTTTTGACACCCGCAGCTTTCAGCAAGCGAATGGTGAGCTGACCTATTAGCCCAAGGCCGACGACGACGCAATTTTCACCGAGTTTCAAATCAGCCCGACGAATACCTTGCATAGCAATGGCAGCGATGGTGGTGAAAGCGGCTTGGTCGAGTTCAATTTTTGGATGGAGCTTTACGCAAAGATTCTTGGGTACGACTACCAGTTCAGCGTGGGATGCAGAAGCACCGCCACAAGCCACTTTGTCGCCGGGCTTAAATCCCGAAACTCCTTCTCCTACTGAAACAACTTCTCCCGAAAGGGAATAGCCCAAGGGCTGGAGAGATTCCAGCTTGTTCATCACTAACTTGTAGGTCTCAGCCACGCCGTAAGTTTGAGCAGCTTTAACCACTTTAGCCACTTCTTCTTTGCGCGATTGGGCTTTGGCGACATAGCCCTTGCGAGCGTCACTCACAGTTTTGCCTTCAGTCCCAGCGCTGATTGCCGAAAAGGCAGTTCGCACCAGCACCTCTCCCTTTCCAGGAATAGGATTGGGCAGTGTGGCGATTTCCATATCGCCCTTTTTAAGGCTTTGAAGAAGTTGATCCAAGAGAATTCTTTTATTGGAACAAATGTACTAGCCATACCAAGGATTTATGCAGCTTCTCTCTTGGTGTTTTCCACAAGTTTTCAATTGCAGAAACCTTAGATTTCTTTAGTATTTTGACGTAAAATATGGATGCATGGGAGTAGGATCAGAAAAAGTTAGAACAGTTTTAGGTTTGGTGATGATTATTCTTTTGGTGTTTATCACGAATAGACTTGACAAACAGCATTTTGAAGAGGTCCAAAGCACCATCACTGAAATTTACGAAGATCGTGTGGTGGCGCAGTATGACCTGTTTCAACTGACCAATCTCATATACAATTTGGAAATTCGGGTGCAAAATGGTGAGTTTGTTACTTTGGACAAGGATGGCGAAATAAGGCGGGTGCTCGATGAATTTGAGCAAACAACTCTCACAAAAAGGGAAAGCACTGTTTTAGGAAGACTCAAAGACAATCTGGATAAGCTAAGTGGTTCTGAGGTTATTCCTCAAGGCCAAACTACTACGACAACTTTCAAGCGAATCCACAGCAACTTGGAAGAGCTGGCGGACATTCAAGTAAGAGAAAGCAAGAGCTTAAAAATTCGAGCACAAGACTCTTTGGACAGCAACAATCTAATGTCATATATGGAAATGATAGTGATTATCATTTTTGGAATCGTGTTGCAGTTCGTGCTGTTTTCTGGGGGCAAACGTAGGGCGGAAGAGTGAATTTGCGCCTCGTGCTATATCTCTTTGCCAGCCTATTCTTACTGAGTTGCGCGGAACAAAAGGCATTGGAGCCTAGCGAATACATTGCCAAGTTCCCCTCCAAAATTCATCAAGGGTTTGGATACTTTTTTCAAAATAGAACATACACAATCGGTAATAGCCTGATTTTAAACGAAGATGGGATTGGGGTTATGGTCAGTTGCGGCACCGCTTAAGATTACGGCCGTTGGGAACTCGTCGAAGATCAGATTATTTTTCAGCACGACTCATTCGTAACTACCGACTCGGTTTATTACAATAAAGTAGTGGACGGTGTGAAGCTTAGCCTTGATGAAGTGTTGGAAGTCAGAAGCTCTGGAGAGATTGTGCAATCGTGGACTGTGAAAATCAATGGCAAGGAGAAAGAGTCGGTTTGGGTGTATCGAAAGGTAGAAGGCAGTTAGAACTCGACGCATTGCGACCATTTCAACAACCCGTTAGTCTATCTCAATCGGAAAAAATAGTACTATTATTTCCAGTATAACGGAAAAAATAGTACTAATATTTCCAGTATAACGGAAATATTCATACTTTTGAGATATGACAGAACGATTCCTTTCTGAAACGCTGAAGAAATATTCAGTGAAAAAGAAAGCCATTATCCTCACGGGGGCAAGGCAAGTCGGCAAAACAACATTGCTCAAAGAAATCTTTTCAAATCAAGAGAAAGTGGTTTGGCTCAATGCGGATGAACAACCGGTGAGAGATCGCTTGAAAGACCTTTCCGTAAATGCACTTCGCGGGGTGGTTGGCGATAAAAAAACACTGATCATCGACGAAGTGCAACGGGTCGAGAATGCTGGACTGCTTCTCAAACTTCTCGTAGACAATTTCGAAGGGTTGCAGATCGTAGCCACTGGATCATCATCCATTGACATTTCGAATACTATTTTTGAACCACTTACAGGAAGGCAGTTCCTTTTTCATCTTTATCCGTTTTCGCTAACAGAAATGTACCCGAATGCCACACCTTTTGAGCTGGAGCAAAAGTTGCCATTTCACCTCATCTACGGCAGCTATCCCGATGTATGCAACAACAAACCAGATGCGGAAATCATACTTCGAAACCTCACGGGGCAGTACCTTTA
>Ga0222668_1000922_pt1 | contig 15594 bp, 16 predicted proteins | sample AntAcemetagen728_FD_179823 | JGI IMG/M metagenome (GOLD analysis project Ga0222668, IMG submission 179823) | Saline water microbial communities from Ace Lake, Antarctica - #728 | ecosystem: Environmental > Aquatic > Non-marine Saline and Alkaline > Saline | place: Antarctica: Ace Lake... | reverse complement strand
TTTAAACTTGTAGTATCTGTTTGGACCAGGTGTTTTTCTTCGTATCATTTGACCACCTGCCAAATCACCCATGTGTCTAACATAGATATGAGCATACAGTTTCATTGCCTCATCTTGTATAGATTCAATGTGTTCTATATAGTCTTTTGTACTTTGTGTAATCTCTGGTGTATCTATTTCAAAAGATTTGAAATCATATAATATATGTTCAGCTCTTAATAGATTTGGTGTATCTCTGAATAGTGAGTTATGTAATCCATACTTTTCTAATACAGCATAACATTGTAATTGATTGTACAAGTATGTTGCATATAGTTTATGGTCTATTTCACCAGACATGAGTATCTTCACAAAATCCTGCCTCTCAGCATTCTTGTGGTGTTCCATTGTTAATTCTTTTATATCTAACATATTTCCTCTACATTTACATTTATATTTGTTCTAAATAAAGTATCAGTTTGTGTGACCGTTTGATGTTCAATATGAGATGAAAAAATTGCAGCTCTATTTTTTATACTATCTACTCTTGTACCATCTTTAAACTCCGTATAACCATTACTTGTTTCTAAATAAAGTATGATAGTTAAAAGATTATCACTATCTTCAATATCTTTATGAAAACCTAACTGTTTAGGTTGTTCACTAGTCTTTATAAAAAGATTTGCTTTTGCTCTACTAATACGGAACTTTTTATTTTCATCTTTAGCATATCTTTGAACAATAGTTATAGGTAATTGTGAAGCATTTATATAGAAAATCTTACCGTATTCTAAGAAAAAATGCATAAATTGAAAATCATCACCAGAATTTTTTGAGTTTCTATTTGCTACCTTATGCCATTCCCATAAAAACTCTCTACTATTTAATGTACTATGTACAAAATTAAAATCTTTTTCATTTAAATAATTATCAATTATTTTCATTATATTCTTTCAATACTACCATTATAAGCTATAGATATTCTTTCATTCGTTTTACATCTTACCATATGTTGTAACATAGAGTTAAAAATTATTAAATGTCCTGTTCTAGCTGGAAAACTATAGTATTCACTTGTATATTTATTATGTGTATCTATCATATCAATATTTTGATTATTTGTCATAGCTATTCCCGGATTTAAAAATACTATTTCTCCTTCATCAGATTGCGGATAATATACTGATGAGATTGTTGAACCGTTATGTGAGTGTGGTATTGTAATATATTTGTCATCACCTTTATTTGACCACGCTTCATTTAATTTTATTCTGTAATTATCATTATAGATAGATGAATAATATTCATTTGATTTTAATGAAACAGCATCATTTAAATTTTTAAATATAGCATTAGATAGTATATCTTTATTTTCTTTAAATTGATTTTTATTTGATATTGTTCTAACATACTCAACAATCTCTTTGTTGTTTATATTTTTCAATTCAAATATAGAAATGCCTACTGAAAATATATCTGTAATCATATGTAATTAAACCATCCTGTAATAATATATTTTTCGTGTTCTTTTGATATAATACCTTTATGTGTATGTGTCCAATCAGACGGCCACAATACGGTTAAACCTTTTTTAGCTGGCAGTTTTAAATCTTGATATAAAAACTCCGTACCACCCTCAGGCACATCATTTAAATATGTCATAAAAACTAAATGCCTATCACTATCGTGTATACCTGTTCTTTCACAATGCCACTTTTTAAATCCTCCACCCGGTTTATACCATTGAATGTTAAACTTTTGAGCGTCAAATCGTTCAACATAATTTGAATGTCTGTATCTCTTCAAGTATAAAAGTAATGTTTGTTGTAGATTGTCTAAGTAATTGTTAAGTATATTTGGTATAGGATTAACTGTATTAAAATTTAAATCAAGACTTTCTTTGACATCATCATTTGTTCTTGGTTTATCTCTTTCAAATGTCATACCTGGTGTGGCAATATTTTTATTTAAATTAAAAAACTCTACTAACTCATCACATATACTTTCATCAATAAACCAACCACCTACAAAAGATGAATACGGTATATCAAATTCTTTTAAATTTTTTTTAGTATCAAATTCTTCTAAATTTTGTTTTTCTTCTAAATTTTGCATATTAAAATCCTATCTCATAGTTTTCATAGATTTTCACCAAACGGTCTGTCACCATTTTTATCGTGGTAATAAAAATGTGTTATTGTATATCGACCATTTTTTTCATCATCATCATTATTATTCATTGTTACAGGTGTGATTTTATGATTATAGGAACATGGAAACAATATAGCTCTATTATGTTTACACTCGATTTCATCTTCAGGACCAGTAAGTATAAATTTACCACCTTCAAATTTTTTAGGTTTTTTAAAATACCATATTAGTAATGTCCAGTGAAAATTGTCGTAATGTTCATCATAATAATCTTTGTTTTCATAATAAGAAATCAATGAAGCTATATCTGTAGAAGATTTAATCATATTGTGATATGGGCCAAAATCTTTTGTACTTAATAACAATTCAGGAGATGTTGCTTTATATAAACAATTTAGTATTGCTGACTGATATCTACCATTTTGCGTGTATAAAAAATCAAGATACCAACGATAGGATTTACCTAAAGATTTTCCATTTTTAAATGCAACAGCAGTAGTTTCAGCTCTGTCAATTATATGTTTTGGTAAACTATTGTAAAATTCTAATTCTTTCCATACAGCCTTTTCTTCGGACTTAGTATACCAGTTATCAATTATCACATAAGGATATTTGTCATTATTATTGACAATATTAATTTTCCAATCTTGTTGAATTTCCATTATTTAAACCTTATGTTTTTTCAATTCTTGTTCATTTCTAAAAAATTGAGTTAGTCCTAATGCCGGTCTACAATCATAAAGAATATCATACTTTCCTTGTTTTTCATTAAAGTGAAAAAATGCTTGTGCTTGATTAATACCCTCGTATGGTTCTCTCCAATGTTCTAACTCACAACCTTTATAGATAAGAATATCGCCTGGATTTAAATTTACACTTGTTTCTTCATTACTGTTTTTAACAAACATAGGCCAGTTATAATCAGGATTTTTGTTTTTTAGATTAGAAGTATTATATCCAATACACATTGTTGCTGAGATTTCACAACTTGGTCTATCTTTATGTCTATTTAATTCTGTACCATTTGTATAAAGTCTATGATAAGAATATGTTGGTGATAATTTTAATCCAGTACATTCTTCCATTTGAGAATTTATGACAGCTAATATAGTGTCAAAAGTTAAATCGCCGTATCGACTAAAATCACCAACAGCTTGAGGGTCATCAAAATGTCCCCATACTGATTTGTCATAATCGGGGGCATTTTTATCTATAACATGTTCTATTACACTTAGTCTATAAGCTTCTAATTTTACATATTCATATAAAAAATCTGCAACTTTTTTGTCGATAACATTTTCAATTTTAACCCAATGGTTCTCTTTAAAAAATTTTGCAGCTGCACTAAGATATACTTCTTGTGTAGGAATATTCTCTACCATTTCCGTGGCTTTAATTTTATCTTCCTCAGATAAACTATCCCAATTCTCAATGTCACTTATTGTATACTGTTTCATATTATATTCCTTTGCTATATTTATATCACTTGAAAGGTGGTCCTACCGACCACAATACTAAAGAGTATCTTGTTCCTTTTGTAACAGGTGTAACTTGATGATAAGTAAATGAAGGAAAAATAATAATAGAACCTTGAGGTCTAATTTCGGTACATTCGTGATATCTTTCACCTACTGCATGAGGACCAAAATCAAACTTTAAATTACCACCTTCATATTCTCCTGGTGTATTTAAATTTATTGTCATAGATAATTTTCTAACCTTACCTACAAGTCTATTGTCTTCGGTATATGTAGGAGGATAATTATCATGTTTATCTCTTTCATGTACACCTGGAATAAATCTTTTATATGTATTAAAATGGTCGGCTAAACCATCACAATGCCATCCATAAAATTGATTTAAACCATATTTTGTAAATTGGAATTGTTCACTACAATCAAAATCATAATTCCAACCTGCTTTGAGATTAGCTTCCTTCAAGTAAGGATAAACTAAATCATATAACCATTGGTCATTAAGCCAAGACACTTCACTATCTCTAATATAAACATTATCTAACTCTTCTTTTTTTTCTTTCAGGTCATCTATTGTTTTGTCAAATTGAGCTTTGACATTTGATTTTTGTTTTTCTAAACCTTGTTTATGATTGTGGCCTCTGGTAGTCGCTTCTGTTTGTACTCCTAAAGCTTTAGCACTTTCAATTTTATTCAAACCTAAATCTATAATTTTTTGACACTCTATTGATGTGAGAGCTTGTTTAAACCAGTAATAAGAATTTTGTAGTTCCATTTTTAATTCACCTTTCTAATATTGTGGTTTGAAAACTCAGAGTGAATATAAAAACTATTTAGAGGCTTTATCTGTATCACTTATGTCACCCTTTATCTTCATAACTAATTTTGTTGCAAATTCATTAAGTTTATCTAAATCAGCACTTATTGATAATATCGGTACTTTGATTTTATGACCATCTTTTACTTTAATAGCGTGTCCATGTATGACAGGTTCCATACCATCATGTACAAATTCTTCCGATAATTTATACCATAGTGACTTCTTTAAATCTTTCTCTGGTATACTTTCAATATTAAATTTTTGTTTGATTTCTTCCTCTATAAAGGAAATAGGCACATTTGGTCTTGATTTTATGATTGATAAAATCTCATTTACTGCATCCAAATGGTCTTCGTTTATTTTGTCATAGTCAAAATTCATATCTACTTTTTTATCATATTTCAATTTCATTTATTCACTCCTTCTAATTGTATAAATACCTTTATATATTTATGATACTATTTATAAAGGTTAAATGATGAAGATTGTTGGATTGAATAAAGGCCATAACGCCAGTACAACACTATTAGATAATGGTGAAATAGTCTATCACTTAGAGAATGAAAGATTATCAAATATTAAGTATGACAAGTTTCCTTTTCTATCTACAAATCATATAAAAGATTACACCAAATATGTTGATAAAATAGGTTTATCAGCTATTAGTAAAAAAGAAGAAAACAACTTACTATTTCAACAAGTAGTACATCTCACAAAATCTATTAGAGAACACGGTTGTCAATCTTACGACCTATCATTAAAACACCACTTTCTTCATGCGACACATAGTTTCTATAATAGTGGTTTTGATAAAGCATTATGTATAATTAAAGATGGTATGGGGTCTGATTACAAGATAGATGATGACAGATTTACAACAGACACATATGGTAGAGAAAGAAGTGCTACATTTATTGCAAGTTATCCTGACAAGTTTGAAGAAATAGATAAAGAGGTGTTTGTGTCTTTTGACACCCATGGTATCATTGAAAAAAACCACATAAAAATTAGTAATCATTTTAGTGAAGGCTTGGCATTTGAAGCCACTTGTATAGCAATGGGTTTGCTTGAGCAAGAAGGTGGTAAAATTATGGGTATGTCTGCGTATGGAAAACCTAATAAAAATATACCGCCAATATATGTTAATGGCCGTATTAATACAGATTTATTTAAATTTACAGGAGATTTGCATACAAAATTTTTAGACTATAAATTTAAAGACTTTCAACATCAATGTGATTTTGCATATGCATTACAAAAAGAAACAACTCATCATGTAAAAGAATATATCTACAAAATGGTAGAAAAAACAGGTATAAAGAAAGTAGTTTTATCTGGTGGTTTCTTTTTAAACTGTGTTGCTAATTATGAATATTTAAGAGATGATTTAGACATTTACATTGAACCAGTAGCTGGTGATGGTGGTACTTCGATAGGTGTTGCAAAATATATTCATCACAAAGAAACAAAAGATATGACAAAAAGACCATTAAAATCTTTATATCTAGGACCTAAAAAAGATTATCAATTCCTTAAAGGTAAAAAAGTCACTTATGATGATGTTGCAAAACTTATAAAAGACAGAAAAATAGTTGCTATGTTTCAAGGTTGTTCAGAGGCAGGACCAAGAGCATTAGGTAATAGAAGTATATTATATGACCCTACTGACCCCAATGGTAAAGATTATGTTAATAGAGTAAAAGGTAGAGAATGGTACAGACCTTTTGCTGGGACAATATTACATGAATATCAGAATGAATACTTTGATATGAAAAATCTAAAAGAAAGTCCTTTTATGATGTATGCTGTAAATGTAAAGAGTGATAAATTGCCGGCAATTACACATGTAGATAATACATGTAGAATACAAACATTAACACACGAACAAAATCCACACTACTATAATCTAATAGAATCTTTTAGAAAATTAACAGGCACTCCTGTATTATTTAATACATCTCTCAATTTAGCGGGAGATTGTATTAATGAAACAATAGAAGACGCACTTATCAGTTTAGAAAAATCTGAAATAGATTATCTATATTTACCTGAACAACAATTATTGATTAATTAGTATCTAACGATTACGATACCTGGACCGCCAGAGCCACCTCTACCAGAGTTGTTAGCGTTTGGAACACTTTGTCCTCCGCCACCGCCGCCGGCGCCACCTCTATTAGTAGTACCTCCTTGACCACCTAAAGAAGGACCTACATCATTAACTGGGTGACCATTTGATGGAGCTCCTGCACCACCGCCACCGGATCCACCTGCAGCTCCAGAATAACTTCCCGGACCTCCGCCGCCGCCACCGCCGCCGCCGGCATATGTGACAGGTGTTGAACCATCGCCAATTGTATAACTTCTTCCGGCACCACCAGCACCTGCACTGCCACCGTTTCTATCACCGCCGGCACCGCCGGCACCACCGCCGCCTGAACCTGAATATGGTGAAGCGGTAGGAGCGCCGTTTGGATTACCACCGTTATTTCCGTAACCTGTTCCTGTTGGATGTCCACCGTCTGATGGTTGATTTGTTTCACCACCATTTGAACCATAACCGCCACCACCACCTGAACCGCCGGAGGCGCCAGTTCCACTTACACTAGAAGCATACCCACCACCGTTAGCAGTGAGTGAACCAAATACTGAATTACCACCACTTTGACCAAATGAGTTGCTATAACCGTTAGGCGCAGCTCCGCCAGCACCTACTGTAACTGAAACAGAACCACCTGGAGTAACTGGATAAGCTGGAGCATAAACTAGTCCGCCTGCGCCACCGCCACCGCCGCCGTCTGTTCCGTTTTGACCGTTAGCGCTACCGCCGCTCCCGCCAGCAGCAACAACTAAAACATCAACTGCTGTTACGCCAGAGGGTACATTGAATGTACCACTACCTGTTGATGTAAATGATTCAGATGTTGGAGCAGCTACTGTGATTGTAAACTCTCGTGTTGTAACATTAACACCGTCTGTAGCTGAAATTGTAAATGTGTTTGTTGTACCGTTAAATGTATCTGCTGTTCCAGCAATTTTACCTAAGTCACCACCTGTACCTAAAGATAGGCCTGATGGTAATGTACCTACTGAAATTGAATAAACAATTGCTGTGCCGTCTGCGTCTGTAGCAGGACCAAAAGTTTGAGTTGTTAAACCTGTAGCAGCTGCATTATATGAAGCTAAAGTACCTAAAGAACCTGCACTTGCTGAAAAAGCAGGAGAAGAACCAGCGTCTAGTGTATCAGTTGATGTTACTGCTAATCCCGAACTGTTTGTAATTTGTATAGTAAATGGTTCTTTTGCTACAGTCATAGCAGCTGTTGTTTCTGCAACTATTTCCGTTACACTATTTCTAGTAACTGTTGCTGAAGTATATTCTGTTCCGTCAGCAGCTATAAATTTAACTATTGCGCCTGTAGAAAAGTTTTCACCTGTAATTGTAATATCAAATAAAGTTGTTCCGTCTGAGGCAAATGAGGTTGGGCTTAATCCTGAAATTGAAGGTGGAGCGTCAATAGATTTCCATATAGTACCATCATAATACTCCATTAATCCTAAAGTAGTATTAAATCTAATTGTACCTTGGCCAAGAGATGTATCTCGATTGGCTGTTGTACCAACTGACAGTTTTTCACCAGTTGTACCAGTAAATTTTGTATTTTTATCTCTAAAGTCGCTATAATTTGCCATTTAATTCTCTCTTTTTCCTTATCTATTTATACTAGTTACTTGCCAAAACCCAACCATAAGTATCACCACTAAACACTAGTGTTATACCTGTGTTGTTAACATCTAACACTAAATCTGCGTCTGCGTCTTGTATCTGTTTACCGTTTCTACCTACTGTTAAATTGTAAGTTCCAAAAACCCCTGCTAAATCAACTAAGGTTACAGAATCGCCAGCTAATGGTGACGCTGGTAAAGTAACAGTAGCTGCATTACCATTTGTGTTTACAAAATATCTATCGTTTGAGGCAACTGTTAAAACAGTCGAACCATCAGAGGTAAATGTCTGCCAAGGATTACCACCACCTAAACCTGTCCAAGCACTTCCATTATAACCTTCCCAAGTTGTTAATGATGAGTTATATCTTAACGCACCTGTGAATAAATTACCGCCTGTAGGTCTTTCTGAGGTTGTTCCTGTTGGTGGAACAAATGCGCCTGTTCCCATTTTATCTCTTGTTAGATGACCTTTTACAGCTCTTTCTGTTGGAACTGCCGAGTTACTATCATTTGATAATGTTTCGTCTGTACTAAATTCGTTAATCGTTGCACCTAATTCAGCACCAATAGAACCAAGTTGTAACTGTGATAGACCTGAAAGGTCAAAGGCGTCTGCGTTTAGTGTTGCAACACCTGTTGCCTGTTCAATTCTGAACAAATCACCAATTCTAAAGTCACCATCTTGGTCAGTAGATGAGAAGTAAACACGACCACCAAGGGTTTCTGTAACTTCATCTGCTTGGTCGGGTGGTTGACTTTCAACACCTGGATAGTTACTTGTTGTAAAGTCACCTGTACCAATGTTTAGGAAGTCATGTCCAGTTAAACGAACATTTGAGAACCCTCTTGTAACAGTACCAGCTTCATTGTCTGCAATTGCTCTGCCTGTTGTAACACTTTCTGTTAATCTAATAACTGCTGTTTCATTACTTGTGTCTGTTTCTGATACCGCTGAAACTCTGTAATACTTAGAAGAATCTCCAGCGAATACAAGATTTGAACCTACTGTAATAGCGGTTGCTGAACTTAATGCTGAACCATCTACTCTAATAAGAGGTCCTTCTTGACCTGTATTTGCAGCCGAACTATCTCCAAATGAAGCGTCTAGTGTTAATTGATAAGTTGAACTATCATCTTTTGTAATTGTACAAACTTCACCTTGTGTAAAGTTACCTGTAATACTTTCAATATGTAAAAAGTCTAGTGATATGTTAACTCTTGAAATTGTAGCAGTTGCGCCTGAAGTGTCACCTACGATAGCCGCAGCTGTTGGTGTTCCTGAAGTTGAAACCGTATCTGCAACATCACTTTCTGTAGCAGCGCCAATAAATCCAGCAGTTGCATATTTTAACATCTCGCCACGAGCTGTAACTGAAACAGCTGTTTCTGAAGCTAATGTACTATCTGCAACAGCACCTTGTTCTCCGTAAGCAGATGAACAGTTTAGACCTCTAATGAAACCACCTGATTCTGCATGAAAAGAAATTCCATTGTAATAAGTAAAGACTGAAACCATCTCACCACGACCACCGCCTAATGCATGAACACCTTTACCGTCTGAGTTAATCTGAGTAAAGTCATTTGCAAGAATTGATTTGTTTCCACCTAAATGTAATAGTCCGTCAATTTGAATACCTGTTGCATTTGCATTAAAAGACGAACAGTTTTGAATATAAGGCGAAGCAGTTGTAATAGAACCACTAGGGTCTAATGAAACAACAGCAGCTTTACCAGTTGCACCAGCGCCTGGTGTTCCTGTTAAACCTTTCATTGACATTTGAACAATGTTTGTTTGGTTATTAACCAAGAACATATTAGAAGCGTTATTGTCTTCTAATGAAGCTACTGTAACAGTTAATGTTCCTGTACCACCACAAACAATATCAGATGTTGACATAGTTACTGTATTTCCTACAACAAATCCAAAACCGCCGTGATAAACACTTATCGCCGTAACTGCGTCACTAACTAGTGTAATATTAAACACAGCACCATCACCTGAACCTGAAGCTGTTGTTGCATGAATATATCTATATGTGCCGTCTGTTGAACCAGAAAATGTATTTGCGTGTGTAATTGTTTTTATTTGATGACCTGTTCCTGTTTTAGGTCTAATTTCTGTTCCTCTTAAACTTTCACCTTGTACTGTAACACCAGCAGGAACTCTAATAGGTAAAGTTTCTCTATAAACACCGTTTTTAATGTAAACAACATCACCAATTGAAGCAGAAACTACAGTAAGGGTAATATTTGTCATACCGCCACCTTGAACTGTACTTCCATCAACGCCTATATTACCAAAAGTTATTGAGTTGCCAGCTGCATGACCCGAACCGCCGGATGTAATAATAATTGAAGGTGTAGATGAACCGTCAAGAACAACTCTGATTGTTGCGTTTATACCTGAACCATCTGTAGCTGTTTGGGCTAAATCGTATGTTCCTGGTGTACCACCGGTACCTCCAGCAATAGTATCAATATCTACAATATCACCCGAAGTTGTTTGTGATAATGCATAATAAACTGTTTTGTAAGGTAAAAATTGTGTTCCTGGATTACTATCTGAACCAGAATTTGCAACATACTTAACATTTGTTCCTTCTGGATTTGACCAACTGGGGTCTGTACCATCAGTAGTTAAAACTGAACCTACTGTTCCAATTGCTAATCTTTGAGAGGCAGCTGCCCCTTGTGTAATAATATCACCTCTTGTACTTAATACTGCACCTGTGTCACCTTGTGCAATTACTTGCCATTTGGCTGCGTCTGCGTCAGGAGATATATTGAGAACTCTATCTTGTATTGCAACATAAGTTGATGAAGTTAATCTTACAACATCACCAATATTATAAGTTGTAGAAGCGTCATAAGCCGCTCTGTAATTAAATCCTTCAAGGTTTAATGTCCAATAAGATGTATTAGTTGAACCGTCTGTATTTGCTGGGTATTGACTTGAATGATTTGCTGTACACACATAGTTATTACCACCGTATTGAACTGTATCACCAGTTTTATAAGTTGTACCATGCGAATATGCACCTAAAGCTTTGAAACCTGTTGTAAGGACATCCCAATATGAGTTATCAGTAGGAGTATTTCCTGCTGATGGTGTAGCATTTACATAAACATAAGAATACCCGCCGTAAGTAACAACATCACCATCTTGGTAAGTTGTACCACCAGCATAATTATCTTCAAATTGTAAACCCTCTCCGTAAACTTCCCAGTTTGAACCTATTGCAAAGGTACTTGCTGATGTATGTTGTAATTTACATCTATATTGGTATGCACCATATTTAGCAAGGTCATTTAATTTGTAAAAAGTAGAACCAGCCCAATCACCTTTAAAGAAAAGACCTTCGGTATGTAATCCGTATTTTGCGGCTGTTAAATCTGTATAAAAATTAGCTACAGCTGCTTGAGATGTGTGATTTTCTAAGACAACATAACAGTTTGCACCGTATTTAATAATGTCGTCTACCAAATAAGCTGTTGAAGCAGCCCAATCGCCACGCCATTTAAATTTAATTCTACCTAGTTTAAAATCTGCCATTTTCTACCTTATTAATAATACTATTTATACAAATTAAACAGCGTCCTGGTAACTAGTTGTAGCCACAGAATATGTTCCTGATTCTGATGTGCTAAAGTCGTCTGTAGTTGCTGTCTGTCCGTAACTTTTGTTTTCTCTTTTTACTAAATACCCGTCATTATCTATATAATATGTTGCGTCACCGTCTTCAAATATATACTGCCAATATTTATCTGTTGTGTTTTGTTTATTTAGTTTATCTATTTTACCTACTGCAATTTGAACACCGTTAGCCGGCGCAATTTCAAATGTGATAGTAGGAGATGAGTATGTAAAATCAATCTTCTCTTCTTTTAAAATACTGTTTACATATACTCGAATTCTATCTGCGTCTATAACTGCGGTTGTTAAATCAAATGTGGTATCTGAACCATCACCTGAAAAGTATTGAACATCATTTAATACCTCTTTAAAATCAACAAATGCACCGGATGTTGGCAATTGTTCTGTATTACTAGGAACACCGTTTGATAAATCAATACTATCTGTACTATCTTTATTTACTTTAGTATAATACAAAAGACCCTCAGTTGTTCTTCTAAGGCCATGAAAACCCTCTGAACTCTGTTGACTAATTGGTGCTACATATCCTAAAGTGGCCATTAACTAATCTCCAATATACTTGCGTATGCTTCGACATCAACAGACGAACTGTCTGGATTAGGGTCTGCATGAATTCTTAATATATCAGCTGTTTCAATATTTATAGGTTTATCTAAAACTAATGTATTGTTTGCTGGCACTTCTAAACTTTTACCAACATGAAAAAAAGTTGAACCACCATCTGTAGTAACTTGAACATTTACTTTAGCTGAATTTGTTGTACTTAAATTTGAAATATAAACAGCGTGAATAACAGCAGTCACACCTGAACCAGCTGTGTACATGTTACCTGTTGCGTCATTCAAAACGCCAACATCAAGTCCTGCATTTTTAAAACTACTAGCCATTTATATTATCCTCCGAATACGATTGAATACGCCAAAGCGTCACCGTCCATTGCTAAAGCACCTGATTGGTCAGGTAAAGTTATTGTTCTATCTGCTGTTGGTTCTGCAACATTTAAAAATGTTTCAAAAGAGTTTGCTAAATTACCTTCAAAAACTAAACTAGCACCTTGGTCTAATACAAGGTCTGTAATTGTAGTAGCGCCATTTGTCATCACATTCTGCAATGTAACTGAACCTGCACCACCAACTTCTTTTACTACGCCAGCAACTGTTTTAGTATAAAACTTACCATCCGTGACATTCATTGCCAACTCGCCGGCCGCTAATGAACCTGCTGATGGTACGGATAATGCCGTTTCACTTCTTTTTATCTGTATTACTGTTGACATTATTTACTGTGTTTTCTAATCTGTTTAATAAGTTTTTCTTTTGTAAGTCTTTTATCTAACTCGACACCAATTTTTCTGCCTAGTTTTTCTAACTCTGATTTTGTTTGTGTTCTTAAATGTTTTAAATCTGTTTTAACTTCATCTTTTAACAATAAAGGTTTTTCAAATCCAGGCATACCTGTAATCCAAAAATTAATAAATTTGTTCCATAGTTTCATTAGAATGAACCTCCGTCAACTGTTGTAATAGCCACATCGCCAGATGTAACTGTAAAATTAGAATTAGTAAATGAAGCAACACCAATGTTTGATGTACTTGCTAATTCACCTTGAATAGTAAGTGTTTGTCCTGAAGCAACTGTATTAATTCCTTCACCAGCTAAGAACTCCATAGGAGTACCTATTGTAGTTGCACCTTGTGTGGAACTTTCGTCTGTGAATACAAAGTTTTCAATTTTTGCACCGTCAATACTACCTGATAACATGGCATTTGTAATACCTAATGCTTTAACTCTTAATGCGTCTGAGTTAACTTCTATTGAACTATCATCAACTTCTACATCTAACTGATTTCCAGTTTTTGACATAGCAGCGCCGGCATTAATTTGACCTGCACCTGAGAATTGTGTAACATCTAAAGCTGTTGTACCAAATGTAGGAGCGCCTGTATGTGTGAATACATAACCGTTATCTCCGTTAGCAGTACCTTCTTCAATGAATATGAAAGAACCACCTGATAATTCTGCTGGTTGGTCTTCCGGAGTTGCTCTTGTTAATACAAAGGCAGTTGAACCGTCACCTTGTGTAGTAACAACATAGATACCGTTTTGAGCAGCTGCTGTTTGGTCTTTAACTAATATTCTATCACTAGTAGATGGAGAAACACCGTCAAGTGTAATTGCACCATTTGTTGTTGCTGTTAAAGTTGCACCAACACCTGAAGTACCATTGTCATATGTACTTGCTAAGTTAGCAGTTGTAGCCGCTCTTGCTGACGGTTTAGCGTCAAGTCCTTGAGCAACTTGGTCAACATATGCTTTGTTAGCTAATGAGTTAGTTGTATATCCTGCTCTGTCTTCGTAACCTGCTGGTACTGTAATTGTTCCTGTTCCGTGAGGAGAGAAAACGATATCAGTATTACCGGCAGTTGTTGAAACTGTCGCACCATTAATTGTAATACTATCTACTACTAATGATGTTAAACCTGCAATGTCTGTTGTAGTTGCACCTAATGTTAATGTAGATGAACCTAAAGTAGTTGTAGGATTTGCTAAGTTATCATTTGAGATAGCTGCACTACCCGATAAGTTAGAGTTTGTTAATGCTGTTGCTGTAACTGTTACTGTGTTGTCTGTTACAGTCTGAACTAAACCACCTGTACCTGCAAAGGTAAGTGTTTCAGCAGTATTGTATGTGTCTGTTCCTGTGTCACCAGCTAAATCAATAAACTGATTCACAGTTGCGAAATCTAAATTACCAGAACCATCTGTTTTTAAAAATTGTCCTGTTGAACCGTCACCATCAGGTAATACGAATGTTGTTGAAGTTGAAACATCATCTGGAGCTTTTAAACCAATAAAAGCTGTACCGTTATTTGTACCTTCGTTGAATTTTACTTGACCACCTGTTGTAAGTGAGTTACCTACAATGGCTTGGTCGATAGCTAAGTTAGCGTCTACTATAAGAGCTGAACTTCCGGTTAATGTGCCGGCAACATGGTCTAACATGTCAGTAAAATACTGACCACCAATTACTGATACATTATTTGCGTCACCGTTACCGTCAACACCACCTTCACCAATGTAAAATCTATCTCCTAGATTGGCTTGGGTTCCTTCTCCATAAGTATAAGCAATTTCACCTAATTTGAGTGTTGCTGGGGCGGTTGTACCCGAACTTCTTTTTATCTGTATTACTGTTGCCATCTAAAACTCCTAAAATGCTCCTGCGTTTAAGGTCAATGTACCTGTTGTAGTAGAAATTTCCGTTCTTGCAACAAACTTAGCGTCACTTGACCTATATTGTAATATAGCACCATCTTCTAAAGATGTTGTATCAACATCTCCCAACAATTTTAATTGAAGAGAGTTGTTAGCTGCCGCCTGAGCAGATGGTAAGGATACCGAAACTTGTTGCGGTCCTTGTGATGTATTTACATTAATCTTAGCTGTGATATCAGGCATAATTTCTCTCCGTATGTATATTTATAACAAAAAAGACTTGAATTAAATAGATACTTGTGGTCTAACTGTAATAATACCTTCAATAACTCTTGTAACATTACTACTAGAAGTCTGTGTAATCTCCAAATCATACACATATCTCTCTGCGTCCAGACCAGCTGAAACTGTAGATGTTAATGATAGTGTGACAACGCCAGTTGAGGCGTCAGCGGCTATCGTTGTGGTTATTGTTGTTCTAGTTCGAGTAGAAGAATATCCTTTGGCCATTTTAGCTTCAGCCGTATAACCTGTGAGGTTAAATGGATTATTGTTTGAGTCTTTGACGGT
>Ga0222668_1000921_pt1 | contig 15623 bp, 14 predicted proteins | sample AntAcemetagen728_FD_179823 | JGI IMG/M metagenome (GOLD analysis project Ga0222668, IMG submission 179823) | Saline water microbial communities from Ace Lake, Antarctica - #728 | ecosystem: Environmental > Aquatic > Non-marine Saline and Alkaline > Saline | place: Antarctica: Ace Lake... | reverse complement strand
TTGCAAAATTATCTCAATGAGTTTTGTTATCGCTTAAACAGAAGATACTTCGGCGAAAACCTCTTTAACCGCATGGTTATTGCAACTGTTGGAAATTAGTGGTATGTTTGGGACTATTCAATTGTTTGAATAACCGTCTGCGACAAACATGAGGCCATCATATCTAAAGTGTCCTTGCTTATCAATTAAAAATTTGCTCTTTAACTCTCCTTTTATGACGCCAGTTGATGGGTGTGTATTGTCTTCATAGAATAGCACGTCACAGACTACGAAACCTTGTTTGTAGGTTGAAATTTCACAACTGTCATAAATGCTTGCCTGTTTAATTGTAATTGTTCCTTGAAACGAACAAACCGTTTCTTTAACTCTTGTCTTGCCATAAACTAAATACGCATACTTATTCGAGGGATTTTGAATAACTGAAACAAAATGAATAAAAAAGCGTTGGTAGTTATCGCCAATAAAACCAATTATTTCTGCGCGTTTATGCGTGTCTTTCCAACCTTCTCTGTCCTCCGTTAAAATACTATCTGCTGTTAAAATTGTTGATAGGTTATAGGTTTTGATGGTGTCAAAAAAGTCAGTGCTTGTCGTTTCTTGCGCAAAACTCTGCACGCACATTAAAACTGCAACGAGGAAAGAGGCGATTTGTTGAAGGAAGGGTGTCATAAGGTTGGTTTTAATGGTTCAAATTCTGCAAGAAGTTGGCTTTTATTATTGTTTCGCTCAAAGATAACGAAAGCTTATGTGAGTGAATTGCTTGTGCCAAAATGAGAATTCCCTTCTCAACCCTTATGAATTTTTATTCTTTTGATAGATCGGTTTCTTCAAGGTCTAAAACCATTGAATGTATTTCAAATTCAAACCATTCTTGAAACATCTTGAATGTTCTTTTTCGGGGCCAATCACCTTCATTCGTGTGCCAATCGTTCAGCTCGTTCTGAAAAATTTGATCAAAATTCCGTTTCAGCCATTTTTCTATTGCTTCGTTGCTGTCCATTTCCCGAATAAGATAAATATTACCTTCATCTTTCTTGAAAATTGGGCTGTCAGGATAAATGAAATTTATCCAATCAAAAAAAGGTTTTTTTGGTTTTATCAAAATCGCATTGCGATTAATGCTTTCGTAGAAATAAGGAATCTGTCCCATCACTTTTTCGTTTTATTTATATTAATCATAGCTGTCGTTTTCATAAAATTGGTAACGTTTTGCAGCTACCCGAATGGCGGGGTTTTACCATCCCGCACCTGCGGGATTCATTCGGAGAACTGAACTTTCAATTTAGCACAAATGTAAATAAAAAGCACAAATATTGAAATTAGCACTGAACCGCCACTTTTGCCAAACGGCTGTTATGTGATGTTATTTACTTAAGTGTTGAGATAATTCTTTAAATGCTTCCTTGTACACTTTTTTTCGTTTACTAATTTCGTAAGGGATAATAAATTGATTTTTAATATATTTATTTAATAGCTCATTTAAGACAACAATACTTGCCTCAAAGAAAATTACAGCAGTTAAAACCAAACCAAAACCTGAGTTATTACACCGCAAATGCCCAAGTTGTAAAAAGGGAATTTTAGAAACCGTCCTTCTTTTTGATCAAAGGGGACCTCCAAAAGAATGGATTAAAAAATTAAACTCATGATTATTAAACACTTAAAAACCTCGTGTAATACGAGCTGAAAAACTATTGCTTAAGAATTAGTAAAAACGTAATAAATCAACAATTTTGACACGGAATAGAATAAAAAACAAAGAAAAATGAATTAAATGGTCACATTTTAACCAAAATTGAATAGTTCTCAAAACAACAATCAATCCCAAATAAGCACCTAATTTATCGCTTTACCCATAGTGACTGAAAATTGCTCCCATTCGGATCCGTCAACAGAATATTCAGCGCTGGCCTATCGGCGCGCCGAATACTTAGTTATTGGCAACCGTTTTATCTCTTAAATCCACCTTCTGAGTGAATTACTTGTCCAGTAATCCATTCAGCATCTTCGCTTGTTAGAAAACCAATTAATTTTGCTGTATCTCTTGGTTCTCCAATTCTATGCATTGGAAATCTTTTCAATAATTCTTTTTTCATTTTTTCGTCCATCCATCCAGTATCATTTGGACCAGGATTAACGGCATTAATTGTAATTCCTTTTAATGCTATTTCTTGGGATATAGTATTAGTCAAAGTCTCAATAGCTCCTTTCGTAATTGCATATGCTATTTCATTTGGCATTTGTCCAAGTGACTGTCCAGAAGATAAGTTTATAATTCTACCATTTTTAGAAAACTCAAATTGTTTGACAAATTCAAGAGTCAATAAAGTTGTTGCCTTTAGATTAATATTATAATGTTTATCTAATTCTTTTGATGTTAAATTATTAATTGTTGTCGTTGTGCTATAGGTCGCATTATTTACTAAGACTGAAGGACAACCTAACTTTACTTTCACGGCATCAAACAAGATTTCAATTGAATTTTCATTTGATAGGTCAAGTTCTATTTTTTCACAATTCACCCCAAGTTCTATTATTTCTTGTTGTATTAATTCTGGTTCATTTTTATTAACTTTCCAAGGCATTTGATTGTCATATTCAGTCCAATATGTAAAAAATATGTCAAACTCTCTTTTTGCCAATTCACAGCAAATTGCGCGTCCAAGTCCTTGTAATCGACTTACTCCTGTTACTATTGCAATCTTTCTATTCATAATAATACTGTCGTCTTTTTCAAATGGTTGCCAACGGCTCGGAATAAACGCTTGCAGCCCCGGATAGTGGTTTTTTCTGCTTGCGTTTATTTAATGTTATAGGCTGCCGTCTTTGTGTCGTACAGTATCCCCATTGGCAATTTGTGGTACTGCCTTGATTTAAGTAATGCTCGAGTGTCGAAATTATTTTTTCTCCAAATTATACGTAACGGTAGAAGTTACATTATTATCGTTTGATATAAAACTTTCAGTATATGCAATCGTAATTTTATCTTTTTCCCATTCAATAATGTCATAAATGAAAGGTTGGTTCAATACTATGAATTTTATCGTCTCTTCTGTATTAGAATAGGTGAAAGTTTCTGATTCAAAATCTCCATCAACCATTAAAGTATAATTGCCACTGCCATCTTTATTAAAAGTATAAGTACCATAATCGTACAAGGTCTGCTCAAAATTATAATTTTGTCCGAGTATTTAAGGGGCTAATACAGCACTCATATTTTGGTTCCATAATATCGTCTTTCAGTTAAATTTTCTTTTGTGAAGAGAAACCAATCGTTACATATAATATCTAATAATGCTAAAGAACTGCAGTCAAAGTAAACATTTAAAGTATCACTTCTAAGAAAATCAACACCATAAACAAATCTCCCACATTTGATTTTAGTTTCAGATTCAAATATGTCTTGAACATACTCATTACCTACCTCAATTGCTGTTTCTAAAAAAAATGACATGGTATCTTGCTTATAATAAATATCAAATACATCTTGGTCATGCAAAAAAAGTACGACTTTACTAAATAGCAACGTGGAGTCTAAATCAGATTTGGTTGCATGTCCAATTTTTTCAAATTCGACATCATTACTGTTTTCGGCGGCATTTGAGCAACCAAGTAAAAACATTAATGTAGTCAATATATACATTAGACTTCTCATATCTTTAACTCTTCAAGCCTTAATAAAACTGCCTTCTTTACGCTCACGGATTCATTACTTTCTTTTATACTCTGAAAGGCTGAAATGCTTTTTATTCCGTACCAATTATATTCTTCAAAATCTTCGGGAATAATATTCATAAATTGTTGATATCCCTCAATGGCATCCTGTTTGTTTTTCGTGCATCCTGATTTATTTATTTCTGGATCATGCCATAATCCCCAAGCAAAACAAGCCCTTGTTTCGGTGTAAGCCGCACTTTTGTTAAATTTATAATCAGAAGTTATTTTTTCATCACAATTTTTTGCGAGAGCAGTAATTCCTTTGCTAATAAATTTTAATCTATCATTATATCCATTGTATCCTCCATTTATTAATCGAGTAATCATAATAAAGTCGTTGTTATCGGCATAATAATTTAAATTAGTCTTTATCCAAAACCAACCAGCAGACAAAGCCGCATCTGGTGGGTTTTCTAATTTTTGTTTATTTTGTGCATTTGAAGTTACATCTTCACCAGAATATTTTTGATATGCCAAATATGTGGATTTACCTGTTAATTGTATTAACCCTCTTCCAGGAAATCCGCCATAGCTGCTTTCACTAGCCCCAATCTCTTTAGTGTAATTCAATGAACCTGATTCATGTAATATTTGTGCTAACATGTGAATTTTTCTTAAACAATTATTAATTCCATTATTAGTCATTGCTAAATTTAAACTAACTAAATGCCTTTGAATATTGGCCCTAGATGCTGACTCGGCTATTTGCTTAAGATCGGATTCCGTTATACCGTTGTCACATTTACATTTTTCAGCCATAACACCCCAAACAGTACCCTTCGTATCAATTTTAACCTTCTCACTTCTTGTGTCAGAAAGATTTTTGGTAAAAATATCTATAACGGTAGCTGTAAAAGTAAATTCTTGAGAATTGTATGGGTCTATTGGTGCTAGCGCCTTTCCAACTCTAATATTAAAGTTTGCAATATATTGAAAATCAGAAGAAATACTTTTAGAGGCCGTTATCGCGGAATTTTTATTCAATGCAACTTTGACACTGTCCGCTTTTCCACTGAGTTTAACTGTTACCGTAACAGCAACTGTAACAGAACTTGCATCAGATGAAATAATATTATTAGGTTTGACCATTGGTGAGGTAGGAAACAATATATTTTTTCCTTGCAACGAATAATTCGGGATCGCTACCATTTGCACAATTTTTACACCTTCGTATACTGTTTTTCTTCTTTCACGTTGCTTCTCATCCCAACCAGGCGCAAAATAACTATCTGCTCCAAAAAGGCTTGTTTTCCAATATTCTTCTGCCATAATTACTGCTACTTAAGTTATCATTTTTTTAACTTCACAAGGTAAAACCGCTTATTTTTTCTCCAAATTATACGTAACGGTTGAAGTTACATTATTATCGTTTGATATAAAACTTTCTGTATATGCAATCGTCATTTTATCTTTTTCCCATTCAATAATATCATAAATCAGCTGTTGGTTGAATACTATGAATTTTATCGTCTCTTCTGTATTAGAATAGGTGAAAGATTCTGATTCAAAATCTCCTTCTACCGTAATTGTGTAATTACCACTGCCATCTTTATTAAATGTATAGGTGCCATAATCGTATAAGGTCTGCTCAAAATTATAATCGGGATCAGGATTTGGACTTGATTGTATATAGTGTACTTTTACAATGTTCCATTCTCCACCTTTTTTCCAAAGGTTTTTTTCGATTTGCGCTTCCTTTTTGCAAGAACTAATTAAAGCTGTCCCAGCGATTAGAAGTCCAATTAGTAATAAATTAATTCTTTTCATCTTTTTTTGATTTTATTATTTAAATCCTACTCGTTTGGCTTTTCGGTTTCGCCCCGTTTTTTTTATGGTTGCTGGTCTCCAATTTAATAATGTGATTTACAGTTTTTCAATAGCTAAATTTAAGTCACTTTTCTCTAAAATTAAATCATTCTGAAAAAGCAACATTTTCAAAATAGGTATAATTCAGTTTGAATACAGACACTTTTTTTGTCTCCTTGGGTTTCTTTAATTGATGGATGGTGTCTGGTTGTATTAATAATGAAATTCTATTCTCAATATCCTCAAATAAAATCCCTTGATCTTTTAAGACAAAATCTTCCAGATTTAACTTAATGCCAGTAGTAGAGTAGCCATATTTGAAAAAACCTATTTTTTCACCTATAAAATAGTACGTTCTTATATCGCTTAAATTACTTCCGAAATCATAGTTACAGTAAAATTGACATACGAAGAGGGTGTCATTCACTTGATGAAATAGTGCACTATCAGAATAATAACCATTTTCAATCATTCTGTCAACTTCTTTGCCGTTTTGCTTATAAAAAAGAGAACCTGAAGTTTCTGCTAGATTAGATAAGGCCATTAGTGAAAATTTCTCACTTATTATTATTTTAGAGGATTGAAGTTCAAGCCCTTCAACACCAATCCAACTTATTGGTCCAACCCAATCTGACTTTTTATCGTCAAACCATATCACAGAATCATCATTTTCGAAAAAATAAAGTGTGTTGAGGCTGTCAAAATTACTACTAATGTCAAAAAATTGAGCAACGTCTTCTTTGGTGGCGTTCTGATGTTTATAGACGTGATTTGGTTCGGTATATTGGTTAAGATTTGCTCCAATTTCAATTGTCTCTTTTGTTTCATCTTTTGAAACATTACAAGATGAAATTAAACCAAAAACTAAAAAGAGAAAAAAAGTGCTATTCATTATTTTGGATTTAGTACATTTTTATACTCATTACTTCCTCTGACATAATCAAACTTACCACTCGTTCCTTCTGGAATTGCTATATCAAAGTCCCCGTTTAAAGTATTTGTCTTACCATCAGGTGGAATGTGAGCATAAAAAATCATCTGTTCAAATTGCTTAACCTCACCTTCGGAAACAGAATAATACTCATTTAAATTTCGAACAGATCCTACCACGGCAGTATAAACAGTAGATAAACCAATCAGCATGCGCTTCTTTTGATAAACACTTTCTCCAAGTCCAAATCTTTTTTTGTTTCCAATTTTAAAATCCTTGAAGGACACATAATTGTCAGCTTGAAACCCTTTAACGTCTGCAACTGAATTCCCTGTTGCATATTCGGTAAATCCTAAACTATATAGCCTCAACCTATTTTCAATGCACCCACCTACAATTAGCGGTAATATAGTGGGATCATCAGTCAAGTAAACGTAACTGCCTCCTGATTCTGCTGCAATTAATGCAAATTTTGTCGCCTCTTCAAATTTATATTTCCCATCTTCATTATGAGACATGTCGATTGATTCTATCAACATACTTTCCTTTCCTGCATAAACGCTTAATACGTTTTTCTCGCTATTATAGGTCACTTTATAATGACCAACACGTGTATATCCTTCTCTTTTCAACTTATCATCAAACCAAACATATTCAGCAGTATCAAGGTTAACAAACCAATTACCTACAGTCAATATTTCTTTGCTCGCTAAAACATCTCCGCTTGAACTTATTGTAAAACTTATCTTTTTTGAACCCAAAACTGTTCCTCCAATAAAATCGGTAATTTGAGCAGTTATTTCAAATTCCTTTTTCCCTGCTTTTAAAGGGATTTTCAGGTCAAAAACAGCAAAGTAACCATTTATTCTTTTTTCTGCTCTTCGCTTATCTCCATTAACCGTTATATTGATGTTATCGACTAGCCCTTTGATAGTAACGAGCACTGTAACGGGCACAGTTGCTAATTTAGCTTGTTCAATTGGCGGGTATAGATTAACGGGGAATCTAATCTGAGAAGAAGGAGGTCTGTAATTCATAGGATCAAGATTGTCTTTTTCAACATTTATCAGCAATTTTTTATCCTCGTAACTTCCTTTTTCAATATTAATTCCAATAATTTCTGCTTTTTTAAGTCGCTGCAAGCTTTCTTGCTTTTGCTTCTCATCCCAACCAGGCGCAAAATAACTATCTGCTCCAAAGGGGCTTGTTTTCCAATATTCTTCTGCCATGATTATTCTTCTATAATGATTTCGTCAATATTATCCAAACCTGATAAAAGCTCGTCATTACTTCCAAAATTATCAGTTTCCTCGTCACAACATGGTAAGCCTTGCTCGTCTTCTAAATAAGTAGATTTTGCCTGAATAATTGTCAACATTGAAGGTACTCTAGTTTTCCATTCTCCCTCAACAGTTATTTCATCTTGATTTATAAGTTCATTAAGAAGCGATAAATAACGGTCGTCTTCTGTTTCAGGAATTATATCTCCTTCTGTGTAGATTTCACCTGTTTCCAAATACCATAAAACGGCTTTTTCAAATTGTGGTCGTACTGGTACTAATATTTTTGCCATTCCACTTTGTAAAAATGCTTCAAAAATTGGGTCAGCATTTTTAGTTTGCAAAAGTTCATACCAACTACATTTTTCATTGTAGTAATAAGGGTAAAGAATATAGCTAAAAATCTCCCATTGAAAGGCTGTTTCAAAGAATTTTATAAACTCGGCATACTTTTCCAATTCTAAGTTCTGAATATTTTCTGGGATGATAGCTTCAATTTCTTCATCCTCGCATGAAGTACAATTGTACGTTGTACAATCATAAAATTTCTTACCCATATCATAGCAGTAGGGTTTGCTCAACATTTCAATGCAGTTCCGTTTAAGTTCTCTTTCTTCAATAAGTCGGTTGAAAGCTGGATTGCTAAAGTTTTCACTACCTTCCTGATCTCTTGCTGCCTCCTGCGCAGCTTGTTGAATGCGCAATTCTTCATTATACTCGTCTAATTTGTTTTGGTAAGCCGCTTGTAATTCACCATATACAGTTTCTTGCCAGTCCTTAAAAAGAGCAGGGTCTGAAACACATTTAACTTTAAACGAACCGCTGTATTGTAAAACTTGCCTGTATGTTACCGCGAATGAAAGAGAACCTAAGGCTTTTGGAGTAACGTTAAGACTGATGTTAAAAGTATCTGTTTGGTTTGCAGCCGTGTTGTAATCACCACGATATATTTCCTGACCTCCAAAATTTAATTTTAAATATGCCTTTGTGTTAGAATTTCCTCTATGTTCAAAACTACCTATCCCATCAATTCTGTCCGCTACAAAATCAAGCGGTATCATGATAGGACTTTGGATATCCGTTTTTGTGTTATTATTTCGATCCGTTACAGCGCCGTAACTTACATCTACGAATTGGACCTGCGTTTGGTAAGAATCAATTGATATGCCATATTCAGTTGCAAGAGATGAGATGTTCTCATTTGCAATATCGGACCAACCATTAATACCAAATTCTCCTAAGTTTTTAGGAGGAGTAAGTAAAGATTGTTGGTCTTGATTTTTTTTACTTTTCCACTCCATTGCTTTTTTGTAAAGCAATGCAGGGTTAGGAACTTCAACCTCTAAAACAAGTCGTTTTCCATAATTAACTAGTTCATTGTCATAAATTTTATCAACCCAACGATATACCCCGGTAACATGTTTCGTTCCCAATCTGTTATCAAATCCGTGTTTATTGTTCTCTTCAAATTCTTTTATGATACTATACGTCCGTTTTTCGGTCGTCTTTTGCACAATGCGTTCTAAAGCTCTTTCTGTTAATTCTTTCGAGTAATTTTTCGCCTCAGTGTTAGATAATGCTGATGAGCTACTACTATTGTAACCCGTGCTAACATTTGCAGTGATTTTTCCAAAAGCCTTTGAATCTTTAGATACCGTTACAGAACCGCTTAAGTCGAATGATTTGTCTTTTTGCAATAACTTTGCAACTTCAGAACTTAATTCATTTCTTTCAGTCGTAGTAGTGTCGTTAATATTTTCAATAGTTGTTTCTGACGTAAATTCTGTGCTTTGCTCGGTTCTTAATAAATTTCTTGTACTTTTTTCCTTGAATTCACGTGCCATCACATTTTCAATATGCGAAACTTCACCTGGTACATAACAACATAAAGTTTGTTCTACTCTGCGATACTCTTGTATTCCAAGATTGTGCACTCCAAATAATTTACCCCCACAATTCGCAAATTGCCACGGCTTAAAACATTTTGTAACTATTTCGGGGATTACAATGACTAGTTTTGCAATGTCATTAAGATTTAAACTTTGTGCGTTAAGAATATAGAATTGAGCTATAATCATTTGCAAACAAGCCTGCCGTGCAGATTTTGATTGTTGTGTGGTTATTTGGACAAAAAGTTCCTCCCAAATCTGCATGTAAGCTGTATTTGCTAATGGTGCTGGTGGTTGAACAGTTAACGGTTTTTTAGAACTGTCGTTTTTCTTTTGTTGCATTAATAAACTGGAGTAATCATAAAATGCAGTATTTAAATTTCTGATTTCTTTATAACCACTAGCAGGTGTAAAATTTCCTATAAAATTTAAATAATCTTGTTCATTAGTTCCAGTCGCATTTCTAATAGGACATTGATTAAATTGACTTTGTGTTATATTGGGATGTTGAATAAAAAATTCATCTTTTTCATTAATGTCAATCTTGTCTGGCGAACGAAATGTTTTAAAGCTAAATAAATTCGTTTTAATTTTAGGAATAGACATACTTTTAGTTTTTAGGTTGTTTTTAATTGTTCATTGATGGTGAATAAACGAAAATTTTTCTAGTTTATTGTGCAGTTGTTATGGTTGCCTATAACGTTTTGCAGCTACCCGAAGGGCGGGACTTTTACCACTGAACTTCATTCGGAGAACTGAACTTTCGGCTTGCACAAATGTGTCTGCGGAGCACGAAACCCCGCCTTTTGGGTAGGTGCTGTTAGGTGCAGGTTTGTTTTGTCTCATCAGTTCAGTTTGCTTGTTTTTATATCTTGAATAATCTCGTCTGTCACAAGAACTAATTTGTCTTCAATTTGCTTTGAAAGTTTACCCAAGTCATTAAAGTTTGGATTTTCGATTAATGCTGTTTCAAGTATCGAATATTGAGGTCTTGTCGTTCTATTTTTATTCCACTTAGTCGATTTAAAGTAGTCCCAATATTTTTCTTGAATTGGAATAGTCTGTCCCAACAACCAAACTTCAAACTGCATTTTCGTATGGTTCAATACAAGTCCCATTTTCAGTCTTCTCTTTTTTAGGAAGTCGTTTGAGTAGTAGAAATATGTATAGTCCATATACCCTTGAAAAAGGCTTCCGAATGAATAATGTTCTGAAAGGTTTTTTGACAATGTTGTCCCAAGTCTTGTTACATACTTAACAAGTCCAACGTAAGCTTCTTGAATGTCTCCTTTTTTAAGTTGTTCCTTGTAAATGTCAACGGAATGATTCAAGTCTTTCATTTTAATTATTCATATTTTTTTATGTCACTTTTTCTCTTGTCGTGAGGTCTGGTCAACTTGCACCTAACGGTTTGCAGCTTGGCGAAGTGGGGGAATTAGAAGCACAAATGTTCAATTTAGCACAAATGTTCATTAGAATTCCAAATGCTCAATTTAGCACTGAACCCGCCATTTTGCCAAACTGCTGTTATGTGCCGTTAATTTTGATTTGTCTTTCAACATTTGTTTCACTTATTGTTTTCATTCTAAAACTTCCACCTTCAAAATATTCAGGTTCACGTTCTCTTTTAACTCCTTTCATTTTTAAGGTTTCTTTGTCCAGCCAACCTATAATTATTTCGTCATTGTCTAATAAATCAATTTCTTTAATTTCTCTCAGTGGCAAATTCAACGGGTCTGAAAAGTCGAACAATTTAATTACATACGGACAAGCCCAATAGCAACCTATTGTCGCAAGAGTCTTGCCGTCTGGCGACAAATGAAAGTCAGTCCAAATAAACCCGTCTTCATTTGGTGAGTAACCATTCATTTTTCTGTTAGTTAAATCAACAACAGTTTGCCCACCAAAAATATCTTCAGCACATATTAAGAAGTCAACGGTGTTAGCAGTCACCCAACCATAAAAAAACCGACTTTCATTTACAAAAAAGTCGAATATTTTCTTGTTTAAGTCTTGGTCGTAAATTTCTACTTTGGTCAAGGCCCAATTAGGTTCTTTTGACCAAAAATTTGTTGCGTCCAAACGAAACTGTCCATTAGGCGATAAGAAAGTTTCAAAGTCACCTTTTTGAAAAGTCTTTTCGTCAAAGTCTTTTTTAATTTCTGTTCTTATTTTGTCAATGTTGTTCACTGTCGTTTTTTAATGGCACATAACTTATATATACGCCTGACAAAGTCAGGCCTATCATTCTGAAATTGGTTGTATAGGTCTGACATTATGAGACATTATTTTTCTTAAAATTATTATTTTTAGTTTATAAATCATCAAAAGGGCTTTTTATATTTTGAATATTTTTTGTACTCACGTGTGTGTATATTTCGGTAGTTTTACTCGAGTTGTGGCCTAATAGTTCTTGTATATATCTTAAATCTGTTCCATTTTCAAGAAGATGAGTGGCATAACTATGTCTTAACCAATGTAATGTTACAGGTTTGTTAATTTTCGCTTTTGTTAGCGCATTTTTCAAGACGCATTGAATACTTTTTTCGGAATATTGTGTTCCTTCTATCTGTCCTTCAAACAACCATTTTTTTGGCAAGTATGATTTATAGTAAGTTCGCAACATATCGATTATTTTGTTGCTGAGGGGCACAATTCTGTCCTTTTTTCTTTTGCTTTGTTTAATTATTAAAAGATTTCTTTTCGAATCTATTTGACTAAACTTTAAGTTGAGTAGCTCGCTTCTTCTCAACCCGCAGGCATAAATGAGGCTTAGCATACTTTTATGCTTTACGTTTTTGGTAACTTCAAGAATGGCTTTTACTTCCTCTTTGCTGAGCACATTTGGTAATGTTTTTTCTCTTTTCGGTCGGTGAATTAAATCGAGGTTTAATTGCTTGTTTTCAACTGATTTATAAAACAATTTGATGGCATTTACGATTTGATTTTGGAAGGAGGCCGATAAGTTATTTTGGATAATATAGTGATTGTTAAAAAGAATAATATCCTGGTTGTCGATTTTGGAGAATGACTTTTCTTTGAAGTAAAATAAAAATGTTTTTAAGGCTTCGGTATAGGTTTTAATTGTATTTGCACTGTACCGTTTTGATTGAAGCCATAATTTAAATTGGTTTATTTTTTCCGTTTTAGGTGCGTTAAAATCATTTTGCAGTGGTGTTTCTAATTTAAATCGCTTTCTGTTTTCGTCGGTGTTTGGAATGTGCCAACATCTCAAACTGGCACTCCAACGGCTGCCTTCTATTTGTTTTATACGTTTTATTAAGTCCTGATTTTTTGGGAATTCAACGGCTATGCGTTGCTCATTTTTATGTATAATTTCTTTTGATTTCCAGGTCATAGGCCGCTCTCAAAAAAGTAAATTGGACTCATTTTTTGTTCGACTCAATAAAGGGTTTAACTTTCGGGTTAAACAAGATGACAATTTACTCATTATTTTGAAAAAAGCAAGACCTCTTTTACGAAAATTACGCGGACCAGCACATTGCCGATAAAACCTCAAGGGCCCCACCCCAGATAGCAGTGGCAGCTTTGTGCAAAAAATTGGGTGGAGCACTTGCTAGTTAACAATGACCGCTGGGAATTGGCAAAATAGCTTAGTGAACCGCCAATTTTGTGTGCAAACTAAAACGGATAGCTGGAAATAGGTGCATAAAAAAACTAGCAGTAGACATGATTAAGCCAATTTTTGACCTGCTTAAAAAGGTGTAAACCAAGGAATTTTTCCTATTTTTGCGCAAAATTTTAGAGATGATTTCTGTTGATAATTTGGCGGTTGAATTTAGTGGTTCGACTTTGTTTAGTGAGGTTTCTTTTGTAATTAATCCGACGGATAAGATTGCGTTGATGGGGAAAAATGGTGCGGGAAAATCGACCATGATGAAGATTATTGCGGGTGAGACGAAACCGACTAAAGGAGCTGTACGATCGCCGGAAGATACCGTAATTGCGTATTTGCCTCAGCATTTATTAACAGATGATGATTCGACGGTTTTTGAGGAAGCGGCCAAGGCGTATAAGCATATTTTTAAGATGCAAGCGGAAATGGATGCGCTGAACAAGGAGTTGGAAACGCGCACAGATTATGAGTCGGACGCCTACATGAAAATCATTGAAAAGGTGACGGAATTGGGTGAAAAATTTTACGCCATTGAGGAAGTAAATTATGATGCGGAGGTTGAAAAGGCCTTGATGGGATTGGGTTTTAGAAGGGATGATTTCACCAAATTAACGAGTGAATTTTCGGGTGGATGGCGCATGCGAATTGAATTGGCAAAAATTTTATTGCAAAAGCCGGATTTGATTTTATTGGATGAGCCGACGAACCATTTGGACATTGAATCTGTGGTGTGGTTGGAGGATTTTTTGCTGAATAAGGCAAAGGCGGTATTGGTGATCTCGCACGATAAAGCGTTTATTGACGCGATTACGAACCGCACGATTGAAGTGACCATGGGCAAAATCTATGATTACAAAGCCAATTATTCGCACTACTTAACCTTACGCGAAGAGCGCCGCGCCCAGCAAGTGAAACAATTCAATGAGCAGCAAAAAGTGATTGCTGACATTCAAGGTTTTATTGACCGTTTTAAAGGCACGTATTCGAAAACCAACCAGGTGAATTCACGCGAGCGGATGTTGGAAAAAATGACGATTATTGAAATTGATGAAATGGATACTTCGTCGATTAAATTGCGTTTCCCCCCTGCCCCACGTTCGGGCGATTACCCGGTAACGGTATTGGACATGTCAAAAGCGTATGACGATCATGTGGTGTTTAGAGATGCAAACATGTCCATTTCAAGAGGCGAACGGGTTTCGTTTGTAGGAAGAAATGGGGAAGGAAAATCGACTATGATTAAGGCGATTATGGGTGAGATTAATTTTGAAGGAAAATGCGAGTTGGGACACAATGCAAAGGTGGGCTATTTTGCGCAGAACCAAGCGGCTTTAATGAATCCGGATTTGACGGTTTTCCAAACGGTGGACATGGTGGCGGAAGGCGAAATTCGCACCCAAATAAAAAATATCCTCGGTCGTTTTATGTTTAGCGGCGATAATATTGATAAAAAAGTAGGTTTCTTATCGGGTGGAGAGCGCACGCGTTTGGCCATGGTGAAATTATTGCTCGAGCCGGTGAATGTGTTGATTCTGGATGAGCCTACGAATCACTTGGACATTAAATCGAAGGAGGTGTTGAAAGAGGCGTTAATGGATTTTGAAGGAACGTTAATTTTAGTTTCACACGACCGTGATTTCTTAAAAGGTTTGTCGAAAAAAGTGTTTGAATTTAAGGAGAAACGAGTGATTGAGCATTTTGAGACGATTGATGAGTTTTTGGTTCGGAATCGGGTGGAGAGTTTGAAGGCTTTGGGTTAGTCCTTCGCTAAAGCTTCGGACTACACTGTAGGCGGTATGACATGATAGCCAGCCTTCGAATCCCACTTCGACTTACTTCGGCGGCGCTCAGCACAAGCCGCTCAGTGTGCATCTCAGGCTTCTCATCTTGCAAAACGTCATGGCGGTCTGAGCGGCTTGTGCTGAGCCAGCCTTCGACTCCCACTTCGACTGCGCTCAGTGTGCATCTCAGGCTTCTCATCTTGCAAAACGTCATGGCGGTCTGATCTCGGCTGAGCCGAGACAAAGACCAACCTAAGGGAGAGTTCAGGCGGTCTGAGCGGAGTCGAAGACCAACCGTGGAATGTTCAGGTGATCTGAGCGGAGTACTAAGCCAGCCTTCGACTCCCACTTCGACTTACTTCGGCGGCGCTCAGCACAAGCCGCTCAGTGTGCATCTCAGGCTTCTCATCTTGCAAAACGTCATGGCGGTCTGATCTCTACTGAGCAGAGACGAAGTCCAACCTTGTACACTATTTGCAATATATCAAGACAATTTCTCCTGATAAACTTTGCGAATCAAGGATGAATTTGCACCTTTTCTATACAATTTAAACGCCGTATAATTGGCACGACTGACTTTGA
>Ga0222668_1000920_pt1 | contig 15638 bp, 13 predicted proteins | sample AntAcemetagen728_FD_179823 | JGI IMG/M metagenome (GOLD analysis project Ga0222668, IMG submission 179823) | Saline water microbial communities from Ace Lake, Antarctica - #728 | ecosystem: Environmental > Aquatic > Non-marine Saline and Alkaline > Saline | place: Antarctica: Ace Lake... | reverse complement strand
AATTCTTTTTCTCCCAGCCTAAGTAAGGATCTCCTTTCAAGTATTGAGAGGAGACATACCCTCGAATCATTCCATTATCAATGAGCCACCAACTTTCATTTTCGGCGTTTATTAATTCGACTAAATCATCTTGCTTCAAGGTTCCTATCTGTGTTGCTGTTTTGGAAGGGCCTGCCCTCATATTGAGGGCTCTTGCAGATACCGTGTAAGTTTCTCCTTCGACTGCTTCCGGCCTAATAGGAGTGTGTTGCTCTGGAGCTTTACCTGAAATTAGTTCGGGATACCTTGTCTCGCTCTGCCAATTTGGCGTTGCTTCCCTCCACTCCTTGTGAGCAGCTTCCCACTCTAGGTAGTAATCTGAGTTGAGGTAATCGTTTAACGCTTTATCCGCTTGTTCTTGCTCTCTCTCGGAGTAGGACTCGTCGCTTTCTCCTGAAAGGCGTATCACCATCTTATTCACGGGAGAAAAAGGTCTGAGAGGTTCAAATTTGAAGTAGCTTTGAGCGTACCCGCTGACAACAAATGAAAGTATTATACAGGTAGATAAAATAATTCTGGAAATCTGTTTCATACTCTAGCCATTTCGTAAATTCTATATGACCTGATTCGGGTCTATGCTCGGGTTCTAATTCAAGTTGTTTATCAGCTTTGGGGTTTCCTGTAGTTGTCGTATTATCGGCACTACTCACAATAAAAAGGATGAACATTATCACAAGGACTACCCAAATAACGTGTGAGGGAACCCTATTCAATTTACTAACTGGTTGAATTCTATTGCTGCACATCAAATGATTCGTATTAAGATCTTGTCCATCCTCTTAAGATAAACCCCATAATTAAAACAATTAAAGGTAACGATCTACTTACCAAATAAAAGGTCAAGTATTTATCTCTAAAGATGGTCAAATTTCCAACATTCACTATTGCTTTCAATTCCTTTGAAATACTAGGATAATATATCAACCAAGCGGCAAAAACGGAGGGAATTGCCAAAGTGGAATTTACCTCAGAAATCGCATCATTTCTATGCGCTGATTTCCTAGCTTTAGAGATCGACTTTTCAAGAATCATGAAAGGTGATAGTTAACCACGGCGCGACTAGTTTCGGAACGCTTAGAAACCATTTGCATGCACAATCTTTGCTTCTCTGTGATATTCAATACTACTAATTTTTGTGCAGTAATTCTCGCAGCATGACAAGGCAATGGGAAGAATAATCAAAGTCATCCAAGATGGCATCGACGATTGTCACTTACCCCTGAAGCCTCGTTATCCATACTTCAATGTTTGGAAGAGTCAGCCTTTAAAAAGCGGCTTGACGTATACATCATCTTACAGCTTATTTCCGACGGCTTCAACAGGGTATCAATTTATGCCGAATCCGAGACAGTAAAATTATCCTTTCAAGGCTGTTGTTGACCTCAAAAACTTGATCGAGACTCCCTACTTAAATTTAAAGCCTTCAGGACATTTCTCTGAAGTTTTAAAATGGTAAGGTGACAAGAAGATATCGCAAATAGTCTCGCCCCTTGCATTCTGAATGTCATACTTGTCAATGGACATTGAAATATTCGAGGAGCTTAAACTTCCAACTCTTTTCCAACTAATTTTATCACCGTTTTTTAGAGCAAGCCTTCTCAAATATAATTCATTAGAAGGTACCCCATAAACAGGAACGGGGTTAGTTGACTCCAATCCGAATTTCCCAAATCCTTGTGGAATTTCGTCGTGAGCACAAGCTTGTGGATTGCTCTGAATTTGATTAAAAATTAAACCGGCCATTTGTTCAGGCATTTGTGACAACCATTCAGGTTGGCTGCTCTTTTTTTTGAATCTATCAAAGAATCCCATCGTTATTAATTTTTCGTTTTTACCAAAAATATGAATTGTCCTGACGTTTTACTTCAGATGGCACTTTTCCATTGATCATCATAGCAGCTGCTAGAGCCGTTAAGTAATTGTGCATTCTTTCACCTGTTTTTGATTGAAATGATGCAAACAATACCCTGCGAGATGCTTTCTAAGTCTTTCTTCATCGAATTCTTCAGAAATTCTGCTGATCACCGCTGCTTTAATTAGAATTGTTTTCGCCTCTTTACAGGCAATAGTCTCATTTAATACATGTACGAGCTCTGTAGTAGCCGAATTAATGTCTTCTTCTCCATTGGGAAATATTGAATTCATCATGTCCTGATAAACCTCTTCCATCGGATCTTTTTTAGGCTTTAAAAAATCAAATATTCCCATACCTATTACTTTTTTTTTATAAATTCCTTCACAGTGATTGCTGGCAGTTCTCTTCTATCTCCATTGAGCAAGTCACAATCTTCTTGTCTTCTAACTGCTAAAAAAAAGTCAGAAAGGAGAATTCTTAGTGTCAAACTTCGTGTCATCTTTATCACTTCACGATAAATGGTCCGTTAAAACGACTTGACCATCCTTTAAATACAAACCCAATAATTAGAACAATCAACGCTAACCACCAACTCATAAAATAGAAGGCCAAGGGTGTTGCAATAAAAATAATAAAATTTCCAATATTCGCGAATCCCTTTAATTCCTCCGGTCTAGTCGGATCAGAAAGTTGATTGATCACATCCTCAACTTTTTCTATTTCTTCGGCTGTTCCATTGATATATCCAAACAACCAACTTTCACAAACTGCAGGCACCGCCCATACCGGATCTGCCTCGGAAGTAGAACCATTTCTATGGGCGAATTGTCTCGTCTCGGTGTATGGCTTTTTCAGAATCATGAACGCTTCTCTCTGCTCAGCTATTGGTAAGCTCTTAATTTTTTCAATACGAGGTCTTAATTCCTCGATTATTTGAGCGATTTCAATTTTTAAGTCTGTGTTGGCGGAGGTTTTTTTCCTTATCCGAATTAAATCCGCTAAATTTGAAAATATCATGTTCTCATTTTTTAAGCCAAATCAATGTATTTTTAGGAGTCAAACGATGTCAAAATAGCTCTTCAAGCTCATTTTTCGCGTCATCAAGTCTTCCCTTGAGTTCCTTAATTTCCACTGCTCTGCTCTTCTCGTACAAACTGGTTGCTTTTTCTAACTGCGATTCTAATCTGATCTTTCTGGAACGCCTCTTTTGAGAATCTTTGCGTTCGATTTCCTTAATTATCTTCTTTTGATTCTCAATTTCTATTTTTCTGGAATCAACGGTTCTAAAAAGCTTCCATTTCGATAGATCTTCCAATATCCTATGCTGAAGTCGCAGCTCTTCTTTGAAGAATGATTTATTAGGTAGACCTGACAATTCAGTCCTAATCCGTTCCATTTTTACATCCTCCTTGAGGTTTTTCTGATTTCTGATAGAACTATTAAGACTCTTTATTCTTGCTTGCACCTTTTCTTTTGGACTTATAGTCTTTACGTAAATCTGCCCCGCCAACGATTTGAGTGATGTAAAGTTTTTTTGAAAATGCATCTGACCGTTAAGTTCTCGTGGCAGACCTTCTATGATGAAATTAACCTCCATCGCATGCTCTACCATCAGCCTTAAAGAATCGGAATTTTTAGGGTGCAAAGCCGCTGAGTTTTTTCTCTGCATTTTCTCTTGGAGGCCGTTAATCGATGAGACCAAGTTCTCCTGCGCAATATTTGTTACTGCAATGCACATGTTATGAGTGATCTGATGGCTATGGCCTAACTTTTTTACGATAATCTTCAGCGGTGGCATGACATCGTAAATGAAGTCTAGTGTTTTTTTTGTCGTTAAAGTAACGTGCTCAACTGAATTCAATTTGGCAATTAAAGTATCCAATTGCTTCTTAACCGGAGCTATTTCGAGGTGTTCATCTATTCCCTCAATATTTTCTGAAATTCGATCTTTGGACAATTGACCACATGCAAACTTTTCGGCTTCCAAAAAAAGCAGTCGTGCATTTTTACATTGAGTTACATTCGTTTTATTTTCACCGTAATGATCAATACCGCACTGAAGGATCTCCAATGACACCTTATCGGATAAATTCCTCAGTGTCATATGGCCCTCACCCAAAATTAGCTCAATAAAATAGAGGCTTTCCCTGCCTTTGGACAACAAGTTTTCACCTAAATCTAGTTTTTTTTGAGTAGAGCTTTTTCTATCTTTTTTCGTGCTGTTAAGAACCTGTTCCAATTCGTGAATCGGTTTTTCTAAAAGAATTTTTCGTGCAATGGTTTTACCGGATTCATCTAAAGCATCCAGCAAAATAAAAACGGTGTCGCGTCCAAATCGCTCGTGAATTGTTTCACAACCTGTCTCCAACAAAAAATTCAGGTACTTATTTTGATCTGAAGAGGCCGTTTCATCCGCAACTAGAGCAACAAACGCGGAGAAAAAAACTGATTGAACGAGATTCGCTTTGATCGCAATACCTTCCGTGACCCTATCCTTATCCACATCAAGCAAAAGTATCGTTGAAAGATTGTTCCAGTTGGATACGTTCTTTTCCGAAAACTCTTTTCCCCTGACAACCTTCGCCAAAAGATCGCCCGCCTTTTGTAAATCGCCATTTTTTAAATGATCAATGGCAATGGTGTCAAATTCATTTTGACTAGTAAACCAAAACAAAGAATGTCTTATTTTATCTTCGCCTCTTTCAATAGAAGAATAGGCAATTTTTAGGACGCTTTCATCTCTTTCAAGATCTGGAAGAAAACTAAAATCCAAATCGGATTTCGGATTCTTCCCAATACTCAAGTATTTCTCTGTTTTGCTCTTTACACGATGTAACACTTTCTCTGTAGAGCTTGATAAAACTCCGATTATCCGAAAAGGATTATTTATAATCTGTTTCATTCAAGCACTATTTCAGTTGTCCCTCTTCAAAATAAAAAGGGTTTTGAAGGAGTTTTGATCATCAAATATTCTTTTGAATATCAGGGTGGAATTCCAGCTTCACTTCCGAGTGCGTATCAAAAAAGTCATCCTGAAGTCTGGCTAAATAGGAGTCGCTAATGATATCTTGCTCCAAATAGTCCTCGAAATCAGGGTGCTTTTCGAGGATTGGCTCATTTTCAATCTTCAGCTTCGAACGGATCACCTTAAAAAACTTTATCTCACTGTATTCCACCTTTTCGTCTGCTTTGATCGTGTCAATGGCTACTTCAACCAATTTTAATTCGTTGGCTTCCGTTAAATCAGAGGAGGTTAGTACCTTAAAGTAGTCTTTTAGGAACTGCTGTCCGTCCCTGTTGATGAGCGACAGTAAAGTGTCCAATTCCGAATTGATATCAATTTCACCAAAGGTCTTGGTTTCCTTCTGTAACTGTTTTATCAATTTCAATTCTCGTTTATCAATATCCCCATCGCACGCCATGCACGCAAAGGCTGTCTTTAATAGTAATTTACTAAAATCAGTTGAATCCATCTTATCTATTTTTTAAAACCAATCCTGGTTCGTTCATTCGGGCTTTCCGCCAAGCCTTCCATTTCTGCCTTAATAGCCTTGTAGCTATTTAATTCTTTTAGCGTAACTGAAGGTCGTTGTCCTTTTATCGTTTCCTCTATAATCTCCTTTGAAATTCTCGATTTCCTTTTCAAAGCTTTTCTGGCTGCTTCATCACAAAGAAGTTTGATATCACTTGAAACATAATTTTCGGTGGCTTTGGCAAAGCTGCAATAGTCTAACCCGATCTCTCGAGGCCGTTTTTCCAAATAAAGCTTGAACATCAATTCTCGAGCTTCAAAGTCAGGTGGTGGAAGATAGACTACTTTATCCAAGCGTCCTGCCCTCAATATGGCAGGATCAATTGCATCCGGTCTGTTTGTAGCACCTATTGTAAAAACACCATCTTCTCCACAATTATTCATTTGCGCCAGAAATTCATTTACAGCACTTGTATTCATGTGATTCACACTTGAATTATTCCGATTGGGAACTACTGCATCCAATTCATCTATAAAAATAATGCTGGGAGCATTCTCACGAGCTTCATCGAAGAGGTTTTTAATGTTTTCTTGGGAGGCATTCACCCATTTACTTTGTATATCTGATGGCTTTATTTGGTAAAAACTGAAACCGATTTCCTCAGCCATGCGTTCCGCAAAAAAGGTCTTCCCACATCCAGGAGGTCCATATAGCAACATTCCATTTGGAATCGTAAGACCATACTCAGCATATTTTTCTTTGTCGTTTAAGGCATCAATAACATCTAACTGAATAGTGTCTTTTAGTTCCTGCATTCCTGCAATTGCTTTGAAGCCCTGACCGTTTTTCAATTTCTTAAGTTTCGGCTTAGAGGATTCTTGCGCCATTGAGAGATGCTTCACTTCTAATTCTCCGTTGATAGCTTGGATAAACTCCTTTGTATCCTTGAAGCGATTTTCAGCATTCGGCTGCAATGCTTTTGTGATAATATTTTGTGTTTGTTCTGCTATGTTACTTTCGAACTTCAATGGTTTATTTCGTTCTTCTAGCACCGTATCCTCCAGTTTGATCCTGTCCGACTTATATTTTGAAACTTCCACAAACCAAGGCGGCAAGCCGACGAGTAAATGGTAATAGAGTGCACCTACCGAAAACAAATCGCTCTGCACGGAAAACACATTATTGAAAGCTTCAGTGGCTTGATAAAACGGGTTCAAACCATCCTTTAAAAAGTCTTTGTTCGACTGACTCAGATAACGGGCATAACCGAAATCTATAATTTTAGGAACCACTACATTTCCAGACAAATCAGTCATGATATTCAGGTTAGTGATATCGTTATGAATGATCGGGCTCTGAAGCCCGTGCAAGTGGCTCACTCCATTTAATACGCCTGAGATAATATCCTTTGCCTCATATGCATTAAATGTTCGTTCTCGTTTCATTTTGTCGGCCAAGGTTTCCCCGCTAATGAAATCCAGAATTACGTAGGCATATTTTTGATTGTCCAAAAGAAGCTCTCCGCTATCACCGTACTTTACCAAATTTAGATGCTTAATCTGCTTCAAGATCTCTATTTCAAGAATATCCCCATTGTTGTCAAACTGTGTTCTATGCAACTTGGAGTAGGCAAACAACTTCAACAGTTTTGTTTTACCCTCCTGATTCTTTACACGATAAGCCTCAGCATAACTCCCTTTTTTAAGAAAGAAAGTAACCTTGTACTTGCCATCAATATCTTGACCTTTGGTTAATATCTGACTATGCTTTTCTGCCATAATTCTTTAATTCTGCATAAATTAACTGAAGTCTATCAAAATCATTTTTTTGCTTCTTATCAGTTAGCTTTTCAAAGTAAATCTTAAACTCACTGGCTGACAAAATTTCATTTTCTGTTAATTCAAAAAGTAAATCTTCGATTTTATCATGTGAAACAGAACAATATTGACTTTCAACCTTAACTTCAATAAAAAAATCAATGGAAGGAAAATAAGCTGTAGCTGCAATTTTCTGAGACCTATCGACGCTAATGGTTATAACAACATCGCTATTTTCTGGCAGTAAAGAAGTCAAATCTGCTCCACTTACAATAATTGTACAAATGTGTTCATTATAAATTGTCCTAGTTCCTTCTGATCCGTGTTCACCTTGATAAATTGGAATTTTAATAAAATCAGATTCTACACCTGGACGAATAGGTTTATCTGTCTTAAATGCATTAATGACTCCCATAGCTGGAATAGATTGATTTTTGTCTAATCCCTTAATGGTTCTGAATAAAATTTTACCTGATTGCTTGTCTTCTACTTCAATTCCAATGTTGTAAGGAAGAGTGGCACCGTTAATTTTTTCACCTTGTATAATGCGGAAACTTGATGGTTCACTTTTCAGAATATTACCTTTATTGTCAAAAAGAACGACCTCAAAAATATTGGTTTGTCCTTCATTCAATTGTATTTCCACCACATCACCAATCGCGTTGATCTCAACTTTTCCGCTAGACCAAGCTTTATCGCCTCGGGTAACTACTGCAAATACTTTTTTAGGTATTTCGCCATCTGTTTTATCTGCCAAAATTTTAATTGGTACAAATTCTTCAGTCTCAACAGTTGAAGATTCGTTGGCAATTTCCAGTTGAATTTTAGTCTTATCTCTTGTTTGTTCTTTTACTTCTTCTGAAAGGTCGACAGTCGAAGCATATAAGGCAGCACCTTTTGAAACTACTGTCATTGGATCTGCACTCGTATCGGGTTTGCAAATTTGGGCTTCTAGCATTTTTCGCAATACTGGTGAAAATGTTGAACCCCCAACCAATATTAATGAATCTAAAGAAGATCCTTTAAGGTTGTTTCTTTCTACTAGACTTAAACTGACATCAATTGCTTTTTGGAAAACAGGCGAAAGTGCTTTTGCAATATCTGCTTGTGTTACTGTTATGTCTAATTCAAATTCTTCTCCTTCGTCATCTTCTCCTGGAATATCTCCTAAATCAGACAAGATATTGTGTGTATCATTGAATGAGAGTTTATTCTTGGTTTCTTCTGCGTAAAATTTCATTGCATTACGTAAAATTTGCTTTTTCGTGTCGTCGCTGAGAATCGAATCAATCGTAAAATTTTCTTGGATATAGGGCAAGATTATTTCGTCAACAATCGCGTAGTCCAAGTTTTTACCACCAAGATAATTGTCTCCTTCGGTGTCAACCACCTTCATTATGCCTTCTTCAACTTTTAAAAGGGCAGCATCAAAAATTTCTCCACCAAAATCGAAGACCAACGAAAAACCGTCTTTTTTATTTGAATCTAGTCCATAAGCTAGTGCAGCGGCAATAGACTCTCTTACTACTTCAACTTGTTTTATGCCCGCTAACTTACCTGCTTCTCTTACGGCATTTATTTGATTTATCTTAAATCCATCAGGAAACGTAATGACTGCTGAATTAATATCTACATCTTTTTCAAAAGAAATAAGCTTTTTTAAAATTTCAGCAACTAAATCGCTGGAATAAAAGGCTTTATGAGCATTTGAACTGTAATAGGTTTTATCTGTACCTAAAGTTCGTGTGAACTCGGTAAATGAATTTGGGGATGAAGAATTCCAACCTTTTTGAGATTTTAGTGCATCTCTCTTGTGTGCATTGAAGGCAGAATCACCAACTAGAATTGAGCCTTTTTTATTGAAAAAAACACACATAGGTATTTTATCTCGCAATGTATCAGACTTGATAATGCGTGGCTCTCCTTCTTTCATTTTTGAAATGGAAGCAGAACTAGTTCCCAAATGAATACCGCAGTCCATTTTCATTTAAAAAGCCTCGGATGAATTGCTCGGGCGCGTGCTAAAGTTTCCTTGCTCTTGCAAAATAAGTTCATATTCTAAAATGGTATTGTTTAAGAGTTGTATTCCGTCCTTTCCAAAACTCTCTTCAGCAACGAACCCACCTTTTAGCGTTCCACAATCTGTCTCCTTCATTATTTTTTCTGGGTTCCATCCCTTTCCATAATAGAAGAATGGTTGGTAAGCTCCATTGGGTAATTCGAAGGAAAGTGAGCTACCCCCGTTTATATACCCATGCCTGACCACTTCCCCATCCTTTTTCACAGTTACAACAACATCCGAATTATAAGGAGTTTTCACTTTTAATTGAGAACAGCCATAATTATCACAAGAGCTATTCTCTCCAAAACAATAGGCATAAGGAGCCGAGCCCGTTCTCAAAGAGTTAGTGATGTATTTATCATAAATCAATTTTTCCTGGCGCTCCTTCTCAAGTCTGGTTTCGCGTTCTATCCTTTCTTTCTCTTCGCGTTCTTCCTTTTCTATTCTTTCTTGCTCTTCTTGAAAGGCCCGATCTTCCGCTTCCAGCTGTCTTTGTACTTCTTGTTCTTTCCTTTCTTCTTCCTCTATTGCTTCACGACGTTGTCTTTCTACTTCGTTTTCGCATGAAGAACCAACAATTGCAAAAGAAAAGAGCAGAGTGATTATTTTATATCTTAATCGCATTTTGTTTCCTTTCATTCTACAAATACGTATTCTCACATTATTAGCTTTAATTTACCTTAATTCTATCTACCGCTAAGACCACCGCCAGAATCACCCCCACCACCATCGGGACCGCTTCCAGAAAAACCTGAATTATCCAACAAATCCACACAGATAGGTCTTAGACTTTCAAAGCTTGGGTTTTCTACAATTATTTGCTTCCCTCTGTTCAATGAGCCAATAGCGGCATTTCTATCTTTCCATGTAATCGTTTCGAAATCTCTTTCAAAGGAAAAAATCAAACCCATTGCATGCTCTAATTTTTCAAGCTCAAACGCTAAATGATTAATAGTCTCTATAAGCTGTGGCGTATTTTTTTTGTCTTTATTCTTAATGGCTTGTTCCACGTCAGACCTAAATTTATTCACTATTTGAGCGGTTTGATCATTTCCTTTTTCCCGATTTATTGCTTCAAGCTCATGAAAAGCTTCTTTCAACTGCTTTTCCAATTCAGGCCATTCTCTATCCCCAACTAACTTGTCAACTACTTTCAATGATTTTCTAAGATTAGAAAGTGCTTGTTGTTTGGTATCAGTATCTTCTTTAGAACTTTCAAATAGCTTTTGTCCTTCTAAAATTTCTTTTTCTGCCACTATGAGTTCATTTGAGTCTACCCCCTTTCTTTTAAGTTCGTCAATACTAATTAACGCCCTTCTAAACTCATTTTCTAACCAATCTGATTGTATAGAGTCAATTTTGGTTTCACACTCAAACTCAAAATCAAACTCTAAATATGGAAAAAAGGCTTTTCCAGTAATTTTCTGAGAGTTATCAATAGTTAAAGTAATATCAACATCACTTCCTTCTGGAAGTAAGGAGGGCAAGTCGTTTCCAGTTATGTAAATAGTATTCACATGATGATTGTAGATCGAAAGTGTTCTTTCCGCGCCATATTCACCCTGAAAAATAGATATTTCGAGATAATCGCTTTCTGTTCCTGGTCTTATTTGTCTTGTTGTCTTTAACTTATCCCTCACTCCTGTGGCTGGAAGCGACTTATTTTTTTCTAGTCCTTTAAAAGCTGTAAAAATGTTTTTGCCACTGTCTAAATGCGTTATTGCGATTCCGACATTATAAGGCAGAGTTGCAGCACCGACGACTGATCCTTGGATTATGCTAAATGTTTCTGGTTCAGATTCTAGTAGGTTTCCCTTGTCATCATAAAGAATAACTTCAAACATATTGGTTATACCTTCCGCTAATTGTACATCAATTACTTCACCAATCGTGTTAATTTCCACTTTTCCGCTTGACCAAGCACCATCACCCCGTTTAATTTCAGTAAACACTTTTTCGGGGATGTCGCCTTCACTTTTATCTTCCAGTATTTTAAGAGTTACGAATTCCTCTTTCTCTACCGTGGACGATTCGTGTCCTATTTCCAGTTGTAATTTCGTCGCATCACGGTTTTGATCTTTAATTTCATCTGACAGCTCCATTGTTGAAGCATATAAAGCAGCACCTTTTGAAACTACCGTCATGGGGTCAACATTTGTATCAGGTTTACAGATTTGTTGTTCCAGCATTTCGCGCAAAATAGGAGACAAGGTGGGCCCGCCAACCAAAATCAAAGAATCCAAAGTAGAACCAGAAAGATTGTTGCGCTTTAATAAAGAAATTGCACACTCGATAGCTTTTTGAAAGATAGGAGCCAATACTTTTTTGAGTTGCTCCTGCGTAACGGTTAAGTCAATTTCTATTTCCTCACCTTGGTCGTCTTCTCCACAATCACCAGGGTCAACATAAATATTGTGTGAAGGATTAAATGATAAGTTATTTTTTATTTCCTCGGCGAAGAACTTAAGGGCAATTCTTAATTCGGCCTTTTTCGCATCGTCGACTAACAATTCAGCAATGTCAAAATTTTCTTGTATGTGCGGAATAATAAGCTGATCAACTATACCATAATCCAAATTCTTTCCCCCTAGATAATTATCACCCTCTGTATCGATGACTTTCATAATACCATCTTCCACCTTCAGGAGTGCAGCATCAAATGTGCCTCCACCATAATCAAAAACTAACCAAAATCCATCCTTTTTTTTGCTATTTAACCCATAAGCCATTGATGCGGCAACGGGTTCTTGTAGAACTTCTATATGGTCAAAACCCGCAAGTTTGGCCGCTTTTCGTGTCGCATCAATCTGGTTACTCTTAAATGCAGCTGGAACAGTGATAACCGCAGCATTGATATTCTCATCGCTTACGTACTCCTTAAGCCTTCTTAGTACTTCCGCAGAGAGTTCTTCAGAAGTCAAATCTTTGGCAATATTCTGACTATGGTAAGTTTTGTCTGATCCCATAGTTCTTTTAAACTCTACAAAAGCATTTATTGGAGAATTTTTTGCCAAGGACTTCAAACTATCTGAACGGTACATTCTATAAGCGGCATCACCAACAAGGACACTTCCTTTTTTATTGAAGGCAACACAAGACGGACTAGTATCTTTTTGTGTGTCTAAAGATTTGATGATTTTCAATTTACCATTCTCAATTCTTGATATTGCGGAATTGGTTGTACCCAGATCAATTCCGTAGTCAATTTTTGTTCGTGCCATTTTTACACTTTTAGTTTTGTGATACTTCTACTTGAGCTCTCTGTATGAGTTTACCATCGTAATTAACCTGCGGCTTAATAATTCTGGTTATAATTTTTTTACCCTCTTGTAACTCGTCATCTTCTATAAAATTGATTACGTCCAAATTCATTCTGTCTTCGTAGTCCTTATCAAGTAGGTTCACCATATCATAGCCATTTGCAGCAAAATTAGCTTTGATTCTCTCGATGCCTTTTCCCAAAGGCTTCAAACCTTTCGTCTCGTTATCCATACGTGAAATATTTTTCTGCATCCTTACAATTTCATCTGCAACCTTTAAAGCCAATGAATGGTCGGCCTCTTGGTTAGAAGCAATTGGCTGTGATTTGGTTTCCTCTTGCTTTAGTTTTAACTGTGTTTCTAAAACATCTACCAATTTGTTGTCCAATTTCACACTTTCTTCTTCAAGCGAAGCTTTGGTGTTTCTGATTTGGGTTTCTACATCTGTTTTACTCGATCGAATTCTTTTGCCCAAAAGGAAATAGATTAAAACGCCTAGCAATAGCGTTACCAGAGTGGCAATAATCCAATACAATCGATACGTTACGACATCTCCGTCTAACTTAGCAATTTGTGTATCGGTCTTTTGCGTTGACGACTCGATCTGACTGCTCAATTCTGCATTAACTGCACTCAATTCCGACTTTCCTTCTTGAATAAGCGTATTTAAGCTGTCAACTACCTGTTTCTTATTGTCAATTATGGATTGATTTAAATCCTCCTTTACAATTTTATAGGTTCTGTATTCCTTGCTGAGTTCTGAATACAATCGCTCAATATCTTTTTGTTGTTGTTCAACTTGACTCTTCAAATCTTGTATTTGCCCGACCAAAGTAGAGTCAGATTGCTGAGCAAAAAGACTTGAAGCTGCGAAAAGAAGAGATATGAATAAATTTCTTTTTATCATTTTTTGATTGCTTTAATAAACTGGTCTAAAACCTTTCGGATTGCATAATTGATTGTTTGCCTATTTTTCAATTTTTCAACTAATTTGGGAGAATGCTTGTAATAAATTTTGATAAACCCTCTTCCCAATTGACTTTTACTCAAGTAATGATCTCTGAAATTCCTCAGCTCCAATACTTGTGAATGATCGTAATCGCCATAAGCCATTGTGGCTATATAGCAGCCGCTCGAGGAACGAACTTGTCTCTTTACTCTATTGAGTTGGTTATTGATACTATTAATGGTTGTTCTGTTTTCCTCGTATCTCATTTGAGTCTGACGATTCATGTCAAGAGAACCCATTGAATTAATAGTTGAAACAGCCTCCGAAATAATAGAAGGAAGTCTCACTAATTTCGACTGATCAAATTGAATTCCACTTTGGGCATCATTCACTGCCTCGATCACCATCCCAAGAGCCATATTAACAACCGTACTGCTCACATTTAAGTAGAGCTCGTCATTCGGCCCAAGGTTACTCTTAATATTCTCCAGTTTATCCTGACACATCCAAATCAGTTCTTGGGCATCTTCTATAGTCCCACTAGAACGATCTGCTTTACTTAGTCTATTTGTAATAAAATTTAGGTCATCCTTTATAGGGAGTGTTTCCGCCCATTCCTCAATTCCTTTAATGTTTTCATTTACCCTATCACGCGCTTGGCTTCCTGTAGCCATTGATTTGGCAGACTTCAAAAGCTTAAGACTTTCTTTACTTGGGTCTTCTGCATCCTTCCAATCATTGAAATAATCAATACCACATTGCATGATTTCTTTCGCAAGACTGTCGGCGATCATTTTATACTTAAGGTCATTGCTCCCTAACAAAGATTTTAAAAGTGATAAATCACTTTTGCAATTAGTGTATAGAATCAGTCCAAATTCGTGGGCCCTTGAGCTATTTTCCGTTCTCTTCTTTTTGGCCTTTTCAATCTGGCTTTCAATTTTGTGAATAGGTTCTTCTGTGAACTTCCGAGTAAGATATTTTTGAGTTGAACCGTTGCAGTTGGCAAAGAGCCTTAAGGCTTTAGAAGGAGGATATCCTTTTTTAAGTTGAGTTAATAATTGGTCAATCCATTGTTCAATTTGTTTTTCATTATTGATCGTAAAAGTCTCATCTGCAACTGAATGAACAAAGTTTTCAAAAAAGTCAGATTCAATCAATCTTATTTTTGCTTCAACACCTTCTTTTTGGCCATCTTGGGTTTTGCTCAGCAATTTGTATGTCCCCAGATTATTGAAAGCCGAAAAGTTTTTAGAATTAACTTTTTTGTTGAGTGTAACTTTTTCCCAAATCTCAACCGCTTTTTCTTCATCACCGTTTTTAAGATATTCAAATGCAGTATTGTCAAATGGACTTGCATTCAAAAACCAAAACAAAGAGAAGTTTACTTTATCTTGATTTTGCTCAATATTTGAGAATGCCTTGGCTATTGAATCTTCTGTTCTCGGTATACTTTCAAGAAATTGAAAATCATATTCAGAATTGACTTCTTTTCCAACCTTAGAAAATGCTTTGACCTTGGTTTTGCGCTTTTGTAATTCTTTTTCCGTGGCGCTTGATAAAACACCCGCAACTCGAAAAGGATTATGATTTATTAACTCCATTTAGATCTGGTTAGTTTAGCAATGTATTCATTTCAGAACATAACGTATCCAAAAACCAGAATTCACTTTATCATCCATTATTTCAAATGTATGGGGTTACACCAAATAAATCTATAGGGTTTTACCCCCTTTTTCTAAGGAAAAACCCTATTTCTTTAGATCAATTTTATCTTTGACAACATTTTTTTCAACAACTGTGCAACCTCCAACGCTTCTCCCCCCTCCCATTAAAGCCCTCCTCGTAATACCCCAACCAATAAGACCACCGCAATAAAATATTTGATACGTAAATACCTTACGTTCAACTGCTCTATATTAGCACCTCAACCAATCAAATAATCATGATCAAGCCCATTTCCAAATCCCAATTCAACCTGAGCTTACAATGCGAAAAGGCCTTTTGGCTTTACCGCCATAAAAAAGGTTTGATGAAGTATAGCAAATCAAGTCAACGGGTGATGGATCAAGGAACACAGTTTGGCGTGTTGATGCAAGAACTTTTTCCAGGTGGTGTAGATGTGAGTACCGAAGTCGAGAATTTCTCGGAGCGCATATCACTCACGAAGGCCCTATTGGCCG
>Ga0222668_1000912_pt1 | contig 15734 bp, 15 predicted proteins | sample AntAcemetagen728_FD_179823 | JGI IMG/M metagenome (GOLD analysis project Ga0222668, IMG submission 179823) | Saline water microbial communities from Ace Lake, Antarctica - #728 | ecosystem: Environmental > Aquatic > Non-marine Saline and Alkaline > Saline | place: Antarctica: Ace Lake... | reverse complement strand
GGGGATGTATCCCCCTCTAATGTATCCCCCTCCAATGTATCCCCCTCTAATGGAATGCTTCTTTATGGAACGAATGCAGTTGGGAAAACGAGCTTCATTAAATCGATTGGAATAGCTACAATAATGGCTCAGGCAGGGCTCTATGTTCCATGTAGTAGCTTCAAATATTGTCCATACAATTATATTTTTACTCGCATCTTAGGCAATGATAATATTTTTAAAGGATTATCGACTTTCGCAGTTGAGATGAGCGAATTGCGTACAATTTTAAAACAGAGTAATCAGAACAGTCTTATATTGGGCGATGAATTGTGTTCGGGTACAGAATCTACATCGGCCCTAAGTATTTTCGCGGCAGGATTGGAGAGATTACATGAAATTGGGGCGAGCTTCATATTTGCTACACATTTTCATGAAATCTTAGAATATAGAGAGATTCGCGCGTTAAACAAGATGAAAGTATATCATATGAGCGTGATATTTGATAGAGAACGAAATACTTTGGTATATGATAGAAAATTGCAAGCGGGAGGAGGGGAAGCAATGTATGGCCTTGAAGTATGCAAATCTCTCGACCTCCCCGATCAATTTTTAGATCGAGCCTATCAAATCCGCAATAAATATTGTAAACAGCAAAAAACGACAAATAAAGATTCTTCAATAGGTATTTTATCAGCAAAGAAATCTAAATATAATGCGAAGAAGTTGCGCGGAGGGATGTGTGAATTATGTAATGAAAATCCGGCCTCAGAAATCCATCATTTACAATATCAGAAAAATGCCGATCAAGCAGGAATAATCGGAAAACAATTCCATAAAAATCATAAAGCGAATTTGGTGAATTTATGTGAATTATGCCATGACAAGATTCACGAATCCGGCAAAGAACACCGAATCACAAAAACAACCGATGGCTATCAAATTAGCGAACTCTCTTAGAAATATAAGAGATTTTTATTATATTTAGATATATTATAAAATGAGTGAAGGAACTGAATTACAAGAAAGACGAAAGATAAGCGTTCAAGAAAAAATTGGTCGTTTAATTATCTTTAAGCAAGAACTCGAACAAGACAGTGAAATAACTCCTTCGGCAATAACAGCCGATAAATTAACTGATATAAAAAAACAATATTTAGAAAATCAACTTGCCCTGTATAATACGGCGAATGATAATTCGAATAAAAAATTAATTATATACGGTTTAGAATTAAAAAAACATGCGATATCGAAACAATTCTATAAAACTTTTCAAAAAAACTTTAAATTAGTTCATCTTAGAAAAAATGGGATTAGATTAACTGACCAAGATATACGTAAACTGAATCATGAGAAGGAGCCGGAGGATAAGATGATGAAACCCACCGAAGGCGGAAAAAAGAAATCTAAAAAACGCCATAATAATTCTAAACACAAAACCAGAAAACATAGAAGACATAAAAAGTCCAATAGAAGACATAAAAAGTCCAGAAAACATAGAAGACATAAAAAGTCCAATAGAAGACACTAGACAAATTGGGTCAAGCCAGACGGCTTCATACAACGACGAATCAAATACGACAAATTAATATATCATCCATATAAATGATATATTAAAAAATAACCCATTAACTATCGCGTTTCAAGCCGTCTGGCGACATATGACGATTTCCCCGTTTTAAAACCCATTAACTATCGCGTACGGGGCGATTTCCCCGTTTACTGTATGTGCTTCTTAAATATCCCCTCATAATTCCCGAGTGTCCCATCAATATTATTAATCATCTTCGGATTTTGAACCGATTCATCACATGCATTAACCCAAATCTTAATAATACAGAAATTCTTTTTTGGAGAGATAGTTAGACCATTGATTTTCGCTTGCAGTTCATCATTAATTGCCAATGTTTCCCCCACCATCGCATAACACATCGATTTCCATAACAAATACGCCTCATGATTACTAATTTTATACGAAATACACCCACCATTAAGATTTGTCGGATCTTCCCACATCGGAAGAATATCCTTACGCATCATAAACAACATACAATTCACAACCAACCGTTCTTCCAATTGTTCTGTCAACCCAATAATCTCTTCTAAATAATCTACATTATATATTTTTTTATAACTTTCAATAGTCCAATTGGTGTCATGTGGTAAATGAATCCAAAACGTCCAGTTAGTATTTAATTGATGCTGATAATCGTCACACAACGAATCATCTATTAAATTAGATATTGAATTGTCATTTTTAATATCACTGGATGGCGGTACATTTGCACACATCATTTAATATATAGATAAAATAAATTTTATATTATATTTTATATTATATTTTATAATATTTATATTTCTAAATCAAATTCCTCGATTAAATTCCTCGATTTTATTTCTCGATTTTATATAATGGAAAATATATTAAAACAAAATCGATGTAATACCAATTGTGAAAATGAGGATAAAAATCAAAATGAAAATAAAAATATTATAATTAATTGTAAATGTAATATGAATGGACAAGATGAAGAAAACTCATTATCGCTTACAAAAATAGATTGGACAAAAGCACACGAAAACATTTTAGTAGAATGGGCCGATCAAGCAATGTGCTATAAATGGATGCATGGAAAATCCCGCCTAAAATATCATAAAATAAATGCATGGTTTACTATTCCGGTTATTATAATGAGTACATTAACGGGAACTGCAAATTTCGCTTCAGAAAAAGTCCCTGAACAATATCGAGAATGGTTCTCTATTGGTATAGGATCTATAAATATATTAGCCGGAATATTAACAACTATCCAACAATTTCTTAAAGTAACAGAATTAAATGAAGCGCATCGAGTAGCAAGCATTTCGTGGGATAAATTTTACAGAAATATAAAGGTAGAATTATCGAAAAATACGGTTGAACGGAGCGACCCTTATCAAATGATACAATTATGTAAAGAAGAATTCGATCGATTAGTAGAAACCAGTCCACCGATTTCTCAATCAATTATCGCATATTTTATTAAAATATTTTCGGGAGGTACAATTTATAATCCCGAAAAATTATCTATTAAACAGAAAAATTATCAAGGAATTAAGAAACCCGAAATATGTAATATATTAGAATCAACTAGATTATCTATTTATAAGGAGCCTATTAGTAAAAAACCACTTTATCAACAACCTTTACAACCTCCCCAACCTATCAAAAAAACCGATAAAGAACTCGAATTTGAAAAGATAGCAAAACAAATTAAAATTATTATTGATAACTTTAAGAGGGAATATCATCGAAAACCATCGACCGATGAAATCCGCGACAATTTATCTATTCCTGTTAAAAATGAACAAATCGATATTGTATTACAAAATCATTAATCGCTAATCCTTCTTTAAGAATTTACTCTTATGACGTTGTGGCAATATCCAATATAAAATTACTAGGCCAATAAACCATAAAATATACCCTAAATATAACCCTGTTGATAAATTAAAGAATTTTCCAATATATACAGCCGCGACTAAGATTATTCCTAGAATAGCTATAGGAAGCAAATATTTCATAAATATATCCTCCATCTTATTATATTATATAATATCGATATTATTTATTTTGCTTTATTACCAATGAATTAGTTTCTTTTATTGCCCTGCTTTCTAAAATAAAATTACTTACTTCCATTGTATCAATGTTTGGTGTATTCGCAAAATACTCTTCTAAACCCTTTACTAAATTTTGCCGATTTAATGGGGCCTTAACTTTGGCAGTTTTACACATTAATTTGCCGTTATTAATGTCGAAACAGTCAATTTCATTGTTTTTCATAATCCCGACCAATGCATCGGTTAACTGTTTTTTTTTATCACGATATTCTTTTACCACCTTTTGAATTTTAACGAGTTCATTATTTATCTCAATCCATTCTTTAATTGTAGATATCAATAATTCTTTAGGATTAGACATCGGTTCAATTACTTAATATTATTTAATATTATTTAATATTATTAAGTCCTTATATTAAATTATATATTTTAAATGTACTGACTTACTGGCTGAATAACCCAATTATCAGTCATCATATTATTATTATTATTAGGCATCGTATTATTATTATTATTATTATTATTATTATTATTAGGCATCGTATTATTATTATTAGTCATCATATGATATATTCTTTCTATCAATTCTAATTTTTTTCCTCCGACTTTACAAAAATTAATCCTTAGCATATGTTTTAATTCATGTACTTTTAAACTATTTAATTTTGTATAATATTCAGGTGGAATATTCGAAATATCAGGTTTAGAATGTTCAGATTTAGGAAGTTCAGATTTAGGAAGTGTCATTTGATAATGTTGGTTACATATAACACCATTATTTGTTTTACATGCACATTTCCCACATATAGTTTTTTTTGTTTTTAATATATGCTGACATGTATGTAATTGCATACCATGTTTTTGTGGCATATTCACTCCTTTAATTAACTCTAATTTATAATACTTAAAATATGGTAATATTTGAGGTGTTATAATTCTACAATATGGACATTTCATTTCATGTACTTCCAATTTAGAATTATAATTATTGTAATATTTTAATCGTTTTTGATTTTTTACTTCGTGATATAATGGAACATAATTAAATTCATGTCCACAAACCAATTTAACAGAATTATCAGATAATAATTCTTTTGATATTAAACATATTTTGTTATCTGAATCTTCTTCGGAAACATCATTCAATAAATCATAAAATTCACTATTTGTATTTATATTTGTATTCGCATTCGCATCCATATTTGTATTCGCAGCCGCATCCATATTCGCATCCATATTCTTATTAATATTAATATTAATTTATTTTAAATATTTTATTTAAACATTATTTACAGAAATATTTACAGAAATATTTACAGAAATATTTATGGATAATATATAATAATTTTTTATATATAAAATATTATATGGATAAAAAAGTTTGGGGAAATTCTATATGGTATTTATTTCATACATTGGCCGAAAAAATAAATGCTACAAAATTCCAAGAGCAAAAAAACAATTTATTTGCAGTTGTTAAAATTATATGTTCTAATTTACCATGTCCAGACTGCAGTGAACATGCATCAAAAGAACTACAACGAGTCAATATAAACAATATAAATGATAAAGAAACGTTTAAATTATTTTTATTAGAATTTCATAATAGAGTAAATACTCGTCTAAAAAAACAACAATTTACATTAGATGAACTGAACAATAAATATAAATTGGCGAAATTAAATGGAATTTTACATAATTTCAATATAGTATATAATGCTCCAATTCCAAATGAAAAAATGATGGCTCATTCATTTCATCGAAATTCACAAAATAACCAATTAAATAAACATTTGAATGAAATTCTAATAAATTGTGAATAGATCTACAAATAGATCTATAAAAGATTTATATTTTATAAAAAAAAATGATTCTAAAATTTCGTTTTATAAAATATATAAAAAAGACGTAAAAATATTATTAGTATATTATGTATATGCGTCAAGTATCATTTAAATTAATAGAATTTAATGTGTATGACGACAATAATACAAAATCAGATAATTTTAATAAGTATCGTGACAATCGAGAATTTATGGTTCAAATGTTTGGTATAAACAGTAAAGGCCAAACAGCAAGTATTTATGTCGAAGGCTTTAATCCGTTCTTTTATGTAAAGGTTGATGATTCATGGGATAACTCGAAGAAGACCTGTTTTGTCAACGAAATTAAAGCAATGATGGGACCATACTATGAAGACTCTATTATTAAAAGCCAATTTGTAGAAAAGAAAAATTTATATGGATTTGATGCTGGGAAATTACATAATTTCATTGTAATTATCTTTAAAAACACCATGGCCCTTAATAAAGCAAAGAAATTATGGTATAAGGAAATTATTACCGAGACTACTTATACTAAATTTTTAAAACCGAAAGGATATATTTTTGAGGATACAAGCGTATATTTATATGAAGGTCACATACCTCCTCTTTTGCGATTATTCCATATTCGAGAAATCAGTCCATCTGGGTGGATAGCTCTTCCTGAATCCCGATATTTAAAACATGACAAATTACAAAAAACCACATATTGTGACTATGAATACACAATTAATTATCGATATATTGTACCTTTAGAGAAAAATGTACTAGTTCCATATAAACAATGTAGTTTTGATATTGAGGCCAGTAGTAGTCACGGAGACTTTCCATTAGCTATCAAACATTATAAAAAGCTGGCAATGGATATAGTGAACCGTCTATATTATGAAAAATCAGAAAGATCTGATAAACATGATAAGTCTGATAAACCAGAAAAGAATCAATTGGCCGACGAAGAAACCCTTAATCAAATGATATTGACAGCATTTAAAGTTCCCATTTCAGTAGATTTTCCTTATCCTGAAATTAATGTTGTTTATCCAAAGAAAAAAGTATCCCGAGCAGAAATTACTAAATTATTCAATGATTTTATAATGATGTACCCTGCAACTATTAAAGTCAATAAAAATGATACCGATGATGATATTGCACTCGCGAATGGTGCAGTAGACGATGATGATTCCGATGAAGAAGACGACGTAACAAATCAAGAAATAGCACAAAATACGGAATTGGAAGAAGCGCCATCATATTTTAATAAAAAGAAGGTGCGATCATATACTAATAGAAAAGCGACCATTCTCGATATATTAAATGATCAAGCATGCGAATATACTACACAAATTAAAGAATTATCGAAAACGTTAACACATATATTTCCACAATTAGAAGGCGATAAAGTAACCTTTATTGGGTCCAGCTTTAAGAAATACGGTGAAGATCGTCCATATTTAAATCATTGTATAGTATTAAATGGATGCGTAATTCCTGAAGGAGCAGTTGAGAATTCAGTGATTGTAACATGTGATACTGAAAGAGAGGTATTACTTGAATGGACAAAATTAATTCAGGCCGAAAATCCAGATATTGTAACTGGATATAATATTACAACTTTCGATTTCCCATTTATGGATGACCGTAGCCAAGAATTAAATTGCAGACAAGAGTTCTTGAAATTGTCGAGAAATCGCGATGAAGTCTGTTTGAACCGTAATTGGAAGACTGGTGAGGAGACATTAGAAACTAATAAAATTGTATTAGCTAGTGGCGAGTACAGTTTAAAATATATAAAGATGACTGGGCGCCTTATTGTCGATTTATATATTCATTTTCGGAAAGAATACCAATTGCCTAGTAATAAATTGGATGCTGTATCGGGACATTTTATTGGTGACGATGTGAATTCCATAGAACATGTCAACCTCGGCCAAGGAAAAACCATTATCAAAACCAAGAATTTAAAGGGATTAGATGTAGGTGGATATGTGAATTTTCTCGAAATCTCATATAGTGAGGATTTTTATAAGAAAGGGAAGAAATTCATGATTACAAATATAAATATGGAGTCGCACGAATTTACTATATCTGGTATTGAACATTTGGATATGACGAAAAAAGTTCGATGGGGACTTGCAAAGGACGATGTATCTCCTCAAGATATTTTCCGATTATCAAATGGATCGGATGAGGATAGGGGCATAGTAGCAAAATATTGTATTAAGGATTGCACATTAGTACAGAATTTGATGGATAAGATTGATCTTTTGACAGGATATGTTGAAATGGCTGGGTATTGTAGTGTTCCAATGAGTTTCTTGGTATTTCGAGGGCAAGGAATTAAACTCACAAGTTATGTTGCGAAAAAATGCAGAGAAAAAGATACATTAATGCCGACAATTGAAAAAGCCGAAAACGATGGGGGATATGAGGGAGCGATAGTATTGCCTCCTAAATGCGATATTTATTTAGAAGACCCGGTAGCATGTGTAGATTATAGTTCGCTTTATCCCAGTAGCATTATTAGTGAAAATATATCACACGATAGTAAAGTATGGACATGTGAATATAATTTGGAAGGCGAAATTATTAAAGAATGCGGTGAGCGCAATGAAGACGGGACTTATCGATATGATAATTTGCCAGAATATAAATATGTGGATGTTACATATGATACATATCATTATATTCGGAAGACATTGAAGGCGGCGATAACAAAGGAAAGATGCGGTTATAAAATATGTAGGTTTGCTCAATTTCCCGATGGAAAAGCAATTTTACCTGCGATATTAGAAGAATTATTGGTGGCTCGCAAAACAACCAAGAAATTAATGGCAAAAGAAGAAGATCCATTTATGAAAAATGTTTATAATAAACGCCAAGAAACGATTAAAGTGACAGCAAATAGTGTATATGGTCAAACTGGAGCCAGAACAAGCACATTTTATGATAAGGATGTTGCTGCGTCCACAACTGCTACTGGTCGAAAATTATTGATTTATGCTCGCACAGTAATTGAGACCGGATATAAAAACCGCGTTGTAAAATTGAAGAATGAACGCGAAGTTAAGACGAACGCCGAGTATGTATATGGTGACACGGATTCAGTATTCTTCAAATTCAATCTTAAGGATCTAGATGGCAATAAAATTGTTAATCGAGAGGCACTAGAGATTACAATTGAACTGGCTAAAGATGCAGGACAGCTTGCTACCAAATATTTGAAAGCACCACATGATCTAGAATATGAGAAGACGTTTCTGCCATTTATCTTATTATCTAAAAAAAGGTATGTAGGAATGTTATATGAAGATGATCCTGATAAAGGAAAAATCAAATTCATGGGTATTGTATTAAAACGGCGAGATAATGCTCCAATTGTCAAAGATATATATGGCGGTATAATTGATAAAATTATTAAGGAGCGAAGTATGGAAAAGGCGATACGATATTGTAAAGAATGTCTTCAAAATATGGTAAATGAAGTATATCCAATCGAGAAATTAATGATTACTAAAGCATTGCGCGGATATTATAAAAATCCGAAACAAATCGCCCATAATGTATTGGCAAATAGGATTGGTGAGCGGGAGCAAGGAAATAGACCGACAGCTGGAGATCGCATAAAATATGTATATATTCAAACTGATATGAAACATGCATTACAAGGGGATAAGATCGAGACACCCGAATATATTGTGGCGAACAGTCTAAAAATCAATTATGCGTTTTATATTACAAATCAGATAATGAAGCCAATTTTACAATTATTCGCATTAGGTTTAGAAGATATGCCTGCATTCAAGAAAAGACACGGACATTCATTATCTAAATGGTATAATATTCTGATTGAATTACAGATTAAATGGGATTTAGATGACGATAAATTTGCTAAAAAATTGGATGAATTGAAAGGTAAAGAAGTGAAAGCTCTAGTATTTGATGAATATTTAAATATGTTGCGATAATTTGAGAAAGTATTTAAATATTTGGACATTTAAAACGCCGATAATAATTTAAAGAATATTTAATGTTAAAGTTAAAGTTAATGAATCTATTAAATACACATAATCATAGATTAGTTTTTTATTTAGATGGATATGCTCCAGAAAAATATATAAAAAAATGGAATGAATTTAAACTAAAATGTGAAAGTGATGATAACAAATATATTGAAGAACAAATTAAAGAATTTAGCAAATTAGAAATAAATAAGAATTTACATTACTTGGAAAGGGTAGACAGAGGAGATAATAATGTAATTCATAAACAATTTAATGGAGGAAACATTCCATATTATAAAAAAGATAATATAATAGTATATGAAATTATATCTATGGATATAGAAAAATTGACATATGATGATTTTGATTATTTGATTTATGCTTTTATAAAAACTGCGAACGATAATATTGGGTCAGAATGGGTGACTGGATATATTGAAATGAGAAATAAAACAATGTTTTCTGATATTTATTTAGATAGAGATCCGGAAAATATATAGAAAATAAAAAATTGATTCTTATTTTTTATATATACGACTAATTTCATCAAACACCCCCCTATACCAATCAAATCATGAATACCCAACTTTATGGCGGAATTAATGATGTATTGTCAATAATCACGCGCAAAAATCGCGACGATTTCAATTTATTTGTAGGAAGTATTCAACAGTTCATTGATAACGATACTATTATTGTTGGAAACAAACCAATTAAACTCAAACTATTAATTCCCCAATCATATGTTGGCTTGTTGAGGGGGCTACATCCGGATCAGTATAAGTCAGATAATATTGTTCATCAAATGGAAGATGGCGATATCAAATATAATTTTATTGATAATGGTGGATATTCGTCTATTAAGAAATCCAAAAATGATAAAACTGGCGAAGTGTTCATTAGTAATGTAAAATTGGGACATGTCATTCAAGATCCTAAATATGCGGAAATATATTCGGATATGATTGGCCGTCTACAAAATCTATATTTGAATGACTTGAAACTCGATCTTCAAGAGATTATGAAGTTTAGTATTGCCATTCATAAGGTTCAAGACGTATCTTTGAATATTAAGAATTCACTGATGACTACAGTATTTCCCCAGCTTTACAGTGTGCCATTATATAAAGATGGAGTATTCAAAAATTATGTGATTAAGCTGTATCAACACAACGATTATTTTGGTATTAATGATCGATTCTTAAGTGGTGAAATTGCCGAATTCGTTCCATATACCGCCAAACAATGTACAAACGAGTCGGGTGTATTGTATACTAACATATATGCTGGGGGATTTGGTAACAACAGTATCAATATGGGGAATTTGAAGGAATTGCAAAACCAGGAAAAAATTGCACATATTATGGAAATGAATAATATGTGAAATAATATTTGATACCATGTATTTATATTCATCTTCTTCGTGTTCTAGGTCGTGTTCTAGGTCGTCGTTGTGTTCGATGACTTCCACCACGTTTCTTCTTTGGATGTGCGCGTGTTCGTTTTTTCTTAGGTTTTTTCGGGTTTTTCTTCTTTGGTTTTATACCACTAGCCGTAGGTAATTGTGATCTTATCGATGGCCAAAATTGACTAGCATACTCTAAAAATTCTTGACATTTGGGACGTTGTTTACATTCAGCATTATTTAAAATACTTTGAATGTGTGATTCTCCAATAATCAGTGGTACTTGTTCGTGTGGTAATGCTGATAAATATTGTAAATATAATTTACATTGAATATCACATGTAGCACCTGATAGTAGAGGAAATACTTTTACAAAATTGTTTTCAATATTTTGTCTCGCTTGAGCGCCTATATAATTTATTGGATTTAAATATATAAATCTGATATCAAAAATGATTGGTTCGGTTTTTTCTGGGTATTCTTGACGTATCTCTAAAATTGTATCTTTTGTAAGGTCGCCTATAGTAGGTGTATCCTTTTTTAATATAGGTTTTAATTTTGAAATAAAATATGCTTTTATTTCCTTTTCTAATTTTTCCCAAATTTTCGTGCTTTGATGTTCTGTTACATTTGTTCTTGGTTTTTGTTTTGAATATGGGTATGGTTGTCTACTAGTTTTTCTACTAGATCTTGTAGTAGATCTTCTTGTTTGTGTTGTTTTAAAATCTTCAGGTATATACCGATCAGGTAATTTATTTCTATTTCTTGTTACCCTAACATTATCATCTTTCGTTTCAACTTTACTAATTATACCATTTAATATATCATATACTTCCGATGGTATTTCTTCATCGTCTGCCATATTTATATAATATTAATATTATAAATATCATATAAATAAAATCATTTAAATAAAATCATTTAAATAAAATCATTTAAATAAAATCATTTAAATAAAATCATTTAAATAAAATCAGTCCCTTTGAACTGGACGACTATATCTAATAACCAAACTTTGAGTTCGCGATGTTGATTCACTACTACCATGTAAAAAATTTCTAATTCTATCCATAATTTCATCTTGGGTCAATAATTCATTGCTTATTCCTCGGATATCATGTCTACACATTGGACAAACAAAATGCTCTCTAATCCAACTTATTAATGGGCTATAATGAAAAATATGATTACAATGTTTTATAATTCCAACTTCATCATCTTTACCAAATTCTTCTTGTGTTATTGGACAACTATTATTTTGAGGATTTTCTATATTGTAAAACAGTTCTTTTGTTATATTATTTTCTATTAAAGTATTTATATATTCTTCTTCTCGTAATAAACGTTCTTCTTCTACGCGTTCTTCTTCTATACGTTCTTCTTCTGCGCGTTCTTCTTCTATACGTTCTTCTTCTAAACGTTCTTCTTCTCGTTGGCGTTCATCATAATAATATTGGTCTAATTCGTGGTGATATTCCTCAATGTCTCGTTCATAATTTCTGATGCATTCAATTGCAATTTTATAATCAAGGCCAGTTTTATATAACTCTTGTTCGCATTCATATAATTCACGTTTTAATGATTGTTCGCGCCAATATGCTTGTTCAATTTCAATTTCATGATTTCTTTTTTCTATCGCATTGTAACTTTGAACGGATGTATAATATAAATTATTCGATGCATTCAAGGTTTGTAATTGATTATTATAAATATTTAATATTTTATTAATTGATTGATTGATAGTATTAATACTATTGCAATACGATAACCAAACGTTATAATTGGAATAATATTCGGTATCGATATTGTTATAACCATTGTGAGTATTTCTATTATTCATATTCATATTATTCATATTATTATTATTATTATTCATATTATTATTCATATTATAATTCATATTATTATTCATATATAAATATTATTTAAATAATAATAATAATAATAATAATAATGTAAATTTGTTTAAATATATAAATACATAAATTTATTAGAGTATAATGAACGATTATTCGAAATATGCTAACAAAGGTTTAACTGGATTAAAAAATTTAGGTAATACATGTTATTTAAATTCGTGTATGCAAATAATATCACATTGTTACCCTCTAAATGATTTTTTTTCATCCCCAGATTTTAAATCGAATATAAACAATTGTGTTGAATCTGTTTTATTGGTAGAATGGAATGGACTACGAGAACTAATGTGGTCTCAAAATTGTATAATATCACCAAATCGATATATTAATTCTGTTCAAAAAATATCTACATTAAAAAATTGCGAATTATTTAGCGGTTTTGTTCAAAATGATTTCCCTGAATTTTTAGTATTTTTATTAGAATGCTTTCATAATGCACTCAAAAAACAGGTATCAATGGAAGTAGAAGGCAGAATAATAACAGAGACAGACACTATTGCCAAAAAATGCTATGAGGTAATTAAAAATACATTTAGCAAAGAGTATTCAGAAATAATTAAATTATTTTATGCGATTCAAGTAACTCAAATAGCATCGCTCGATAATACGGTTTCATTAAGTATTGTTCCAGAGCCATATTGTTTAATTAGTTTACCATTAACTATCGAATGCACTAATATTTTTGATTGTTTTAATTTATATTGTAATTCGGAAGTATTAAAAGATGACAATGCATGGTTTAATGATAAAACTAACAAATATGAAAATGTTAATAAACATACGAAATTTTGGAGTTTACCAGAAATTTTAATTGTTGATCTAAAACGATTCAACAATAAATTACAAAAAATAAATGAATTGATTGATGTACCATTAACAAACCTAGATTTGCAAAAATACGTAATTGGTTATAATGCCGAATCTTATAATTATGATTTATTTGGAGTGTGTAATCATATGGGAAATGTTTTTGGCGGACATTATACCGCACATGTTAAGAATGCAAATAATAATTGGTATAAATTTGATGATACACAAGTTTCTTCAATTAATTCGAACAAAGTTGTAACAAATAATGCATATTGTTTTTTTTTCAAAAAGAGAAATAATTAAATTATTTAATTATATATAATATAGAATGGATGTAAATTTATCAAGTATGTCAAATTTACCACAAGAATCTTATAATTTTGTTAATAATTTTGGAAAAAATCCTTTGGTATTAATAGTATTGGCTGTGATAATAGTATTATATTATATAGTATTTGCTGTTTTAGGACATAGTAATGACGGCGTATCAGAATCGACCCCACTATTAAATCATAGTAACGGATATATAGTATTTGTCGAAGCTTTATTGTGGGGATTATTTATAATTTTAATATTGTTAAATGGTTTAACATATTTTTTTAATATTGATATTATAACATCAATAAAAAATATATTTACAGACAAACCCGAAATTTCTGTTAAAGTTAGTAATGTAAAGGGTGACCTGGGTGAAACAAAATCAAAAGATAAATCAAAAGATAAATCAAAAGATAAATCAAAGACATCACCCAAACCATTAAAATATGGATCTACACCAGAAGTATTTAATATTGGTGAAAATGAATATACTTATGAAGATGCAGAAGCATTATGTCAAGCATATGATGCCAAATTAGCAACATATGAACAAATCGAAAATGCATATAAAAAGGGAGCTAGTTGGTGCAATTATGGATGGTCAGATAATCAAATGGCATTTTTTCCTACAAATAAAGACGTATGGGAAAAATTGCAAAAAATAAAAGGACACGAACACGACTGTGGAAGAATAGGTATAAATGGTGGATATATTGCCAATCCTAATGTACGATTTGGGGTAAATTGTTATGGAAATAAGCCTGATATATCATCTAAAGAAAGCAAATTGATGAATAATCAGACATTATATCCAAAATCTTTAGAAGATTATGAAATAGATAAAAAATCGGAACAATATAAGAAACAATTAAATAAATTACTAGTATCGCCATTTAATAATAGCAATTGGAGCGTACCGGTTGTTAAAAAATAGATAATTGGAAATTATTATCTTGTTAAAATTAGAACGAGGGAATTGTTCTAACGCGGTATGACCCGTTGATTTCCTAACATTGCCTGACGAGTTAAAGGGGCCCCCTCATTCTCACTAAACCCGCTAGTTGTATAATTAAGTGGATCCCTCGGTAAATAACGGTTACGTATATCCGTTTCTCTGTCTAATAAATCATCACTTATCGTTGCTGCCGTTAGTTGTTCTTGAGTTATGGGTCCGGTGGGAAATCCGTGCGGACCCAGCGATGGGTTAGTAGCAATTGGCATATCATCGGGTAGTGTATTTGCATTATGCGAACGACCTTTAAAATAACCAAGTACAGTTTGTCCTTCTCCTCCTTTCATTCTCCGATTATAGCGACGAGTAGATTTACGTTTTTTCATTACACGTTTTATTGAACGTTTTTTATGAATCGGTCTTTTCCTCAATTTCCTAACATTTCTCGATTTCCTTCGAAAAGTTTTTGCCATTATATAATATCATAATATAATATCATAATATAAAATTAATAATATAAAATTAATAATATAATAATATAAAGTATTATGATATTATGCGAAAAAATAGCATCTATATGTAATATAATTAATCAAAAATTGTTTTGTTATAATGATGAAAATAATAGAGTAAATAATAGAGCAAATAATAGAGTAAATAATATAGAAAATAATATAGAAAATAATAGAGCTGAAAATATAGAAAAAATTAGAGCAAATTATAGAGCTAAAAATAGAGCTAAAAATAGAGAAAAAGATAGAGAAAAAGATAGAGAAAATGATAAAAAAGAAATAAGATCAATAAATGATTTCAATACAGAAGACCAGTATGATAATTATTTAATAGAAAATGATTTACTTTGTATTATATGTTTTGAACCATTATTAAATAATGTGAAAAACTTGAGATGCCATCACAAATATC
>Ga0222668_1000909_pt1 | contig 15791 bp, 9 predicted proteins | sample AntAcemetagen728_FD_179823 | JGI IMG/M metagenome (GOLD analysis project Ga0222668, IMG submission 179823) | Saline water microbial communities from Ace Lake, Antarctica - #728 | ecosystem: Environmental > Aquatic > Non-marine Saline and Alkaline > Saline | place: Antarctica: Ace Lake | collected... | reverse complement strand
TTGTGGCGTGGAGTTTTCGCGATGCACACCATTATGTTTGGGACAAGAAGAACCATGTTTCCTCCGTGAAATGGGAAGACTATGAAGCTGTGATCGATTTGAACAACGTTACCGGAAGGGCAACGAAAGGTGGGGTGGAGTTAACGGGGTCTGAACTTGATGTAGCCCTGCAAACTGCTTGGGCTTTCTGGTGCAACGACAGTTTTTGGCTCAATGCTCCAGCTAAAATAAAGGACGCAGGTACGACACGGAAAATCGTGACGGGAGATGATGGAAGCGAGCAGCTATTGATTCAATACAAGTCTGGAGGTGTGACTCCCGGAGATGCTTATCTGTGGAAACTCGATGAAAATTACCTGCCGACATCATATAAAATGTGGGTGTCGATTATTCCTTTGGGTGGAGCTGAAGCTACGTGGGAAGATTGGGTGGAGAAAGATGGGGCGATGATTTCGACCCTACATAAAATGGGGCCATTTGATATCCCGATTGGGAATCTTGAGGTTGGTGATTCACCAGAAGATTTTGGCTTGGCCAATGATTACTTTACGTCCGTTCTACAAAAGTGAGTCTCATGTCGATGTGATCAATTCCATCCCAAGGATAGACATCGCTGATTTGCTCAAAGCCAAAACTCGAATAGAATCTCTTTAGGTAAAGCTGTGCCGCAATTTTGATGGTCTTTGCCTCCGTTTTTTCCTGACAATAGTCAATGGAAATATCCATTAACTCTTTGCCCAGTTTGAATTGGCGAAACTCTTCTTTCACCACCACTCTGCCGATACTCAGCTCTGGATAGATCGATCCAGCTGGTGCTATCCGAGTTGTGGCAATTATTTCTCCTTCCTCGGTTTTTCCAATGATATGAATGCACAATGGATCCAACCCATCAATTTCGGAGTAGGGGCAGTTTTGTTCGACTACGAAAATATCCACTCGAATTCTCAAAATGTCATGAAGCTCAAGAAGAGTCAATTCATCAAAAGCTTTTATTTCCCAAAGGACTTGGGGTTTTTTATCTATGTTCATTCTCCGTATTTTCGGCTAAAGGTTGCAAACTATGTGTGGTCGTTACGTTGTGGTTTCAAAGATAAGTGAGATCGAAGAAAGATTCGGTGTAGCGGCTGATGGTTCTTTTGTGCAATCGTACAACCTTGGTCCTGGTAGTTTTGGCCCCGTCATCACCGACAACAAACCGAAGTCACTCCAGTTTTTCCAATTTGGTTTTACCCCATTCTGGGCAAAGAAGAAGATGTACTTTTTCAATGCACGAGCCGAAGGAGACCAGAACAAAGAAAATAATCCCAACTACCGAGGGGCAAAAGGGATCATTTCAAAACCCGCATTTCGCAAGTCCATTCGCAGTAAAAGGTGCCTGGTAATTGCTGATTGCTTTGTCGAGGGAACGACCAAAGAAAAGCTGGATAAGCCATTTCTGGTTCATTTAGAAAAAGACAGAAGGCCTTTCGCCTTTGCAGGGATTTGGGATGAATGGGTCGATCAAAAAACAGGAGAAATCGTCAAGTCATTTGCCATCATAACGACCACTCCCACGCCTCTCCTGCAATTGCTGCCTCATCACCGATCTCCTGTTATTCTTTCCAGAAAAGATGAAACCAAATGGATCAATCCCGATGCGCATTTGATGGATGTGACCAAACTTCTGGAGCCATATCAAGGCTTTATGAATGCCTACCCCATAGGCACGGATATCAAGAATCCGCGAAACAACAACAGAGATTTAATCGAGCCCGCTGGGCCTAGTGTGGCTTCTGAAAGTAAACTGGTGGTAGAGCAGAATCTTGTTTTAGAAGGGATGGGTTTTTCTAAGGCCCGAAGTCGCAAGCGCTAATTTGTGGACTGAATGGACAGACTCTAGTTTGCGCTTATCCACTTAGTCGAGTGTCTTGCCTAGAGAGTTCAAGATCAAGGCTTGCGCAGTTCCGAAAATAAGGAGTTTACATTTCGTAAATGACTGTTTTCAGGGCAAGCATAACGCAGATATTGGACTCTATGGACAGACACTAGTTAGAAGAGTGTTCCTTGCTCGGCCCCCTTACTCACCACTTCTACCCATTTCATTTCCGGAAGATAAACCACATAACCTTTTCCTATCTGATTTTCGGCACTATTGATTGCTTTCAAATAATCGCGGACTTGGGATAAGTGCTGGTCTTTTTCCTCTCCAGTTTTGAAGTCAATTACGGTAAATGAGGAAGGCTCTTTAAAAACCATATCGGGTCGAAAAACTTGGCCATCTTTTGCGAGCGTTCTTTCTGCTAGCCGCACACCAGTCCCAATCAGCTCTTGATATTTCTTGTCCGAATAAAGCTTATCAATCCAAATGGAGAGTTCTTTTTCTTGATCGGCCGGCACTCTGCCGTTTCTGCTCCAAGTTTGAAGTTGAGCTTTTGCTTCTTCAAGATTCTGACTCTTTGCGGCAAGTTCGTGAAAGAGAATTCCCGCCTCCCGATTGGGAGATATGCCTTCACTACTTATCGTAAATCTCTTCTCTACGGAAATGTCAACAGGGTTCTGAAGTTCCATCATCTCTCCAGATTCTTCCGTTTTCTTTGAGGATGTCGCTTTTTGCTTCTCTCCAATGATCAAGCTTGATGTAACACCTTCATTAAGCCTAGAGTCGACTTCTGCATGCACTTCTGAAGAGCCTTCAAACTTGGTTTTTAGCTTTTCGAAAGCAGCACTTATCGCTGGCCCTGTCTGGGCTTTGGTGCCTTCGGCATGGCTGATGTAAAGCCTCTCTGAGGGTCTGGTTACTGCAACGTAAATCAGGTTAATGTTGTCAAACTTATTTTCTTGATTGTATTGTTCCAGATCCGCCTTGTATCCCATATCCTCCAGCGATTGAGATAGTTGAAGAGGAACATAGTCAAAAGGGATGTCTAGTTTTTCATTCGTGCGAAGCCATTTGGTTTCAACACGATTGGAAAAGTTCCAATTGAGATTTGGGAGAATCACCACGGGAAACTGAAGTCCTTTGGACTTGTGGATGGTCATGAGCTGCACTTGATTTCCTGAATCACCCACTTTCGCTTCGGGTTTATTTCCCAAGCTATCCCACCACTCCAAGAATTCTTGAGCTGACAACGAGCGACCACCTTTTTCGAGGATGCAGTTCAGGAAAGATTCCACAAAAACATCTCTGCGCTTATCTTTTGGCACGAATCTGTTTATGATCTCTTTGCTTATTTCCCAAGCGCTCATTCCCGAAAGGAAACCCAGTGAAAAGTCTGATGAGAAGACTTTGGCGAAAGCAGTGAAATCAATCGAGCCGCGATAGCTGGGTCTTTCCCAAAATTTGTGCGGTTCAAATGGGACTTTATGCAAACGACATACCTCACGGATGACCTTAATCTGTGCTGTTGCCAAATTTCCATCCATGGATAAACGCAAGAAAGCGGTTAGCATGCCGACGGTGGTATTCATGTCCAACCCGAAACTATCTCGCGTTGTAAATGGGATGTCTTCTTCGCTGAACCGTCTGATGATGTCGTTGACATCCTTCCCTTTTTTCCTAACCAAAACGGCCATGTCTCCAAATGAATAGCCGTCTTCTCGAGCCTCTTGCACAAACTTCAGTACTTGAGCGGAGACCAATTCGGGCTCTGGATTTTTCTCGATTTGTTGCCACTCTACGTAGCCGCCTTTTTTTGACTTAGGAAAAGACTGATGGGCACTTTCTCCCTCGTATTCGCTGCGAAAAAGGGTATCAGGCTCTGTGAGCATTGGGGTCAATTCCTTTATAAAGGAATTGTTGAAATCCACGATTATGGGAAGGCTGCGGTAATTGACACCGAGTGGTATAATCTTAGCGTTTTGCGAGAAACTTACTCTGGTGTCCGATGCAATGCTGGGATCGTCGGGATTCAATTCGGGCAGGCGAATGAGTTGCTCTGCTTTTCCACCTCGCCACCGGTAAATACTCTGTTTGGCATCACCCACTACCATATTGAATTGTCCTGACGCCAGCGATTCTGCTACGAATGGCGTGATGTTGTTCCACTGCAGTTCACTGGTATCTTGAAATTCATCTACTAGGATATGCTTGTAGCGATTCCCGAATTTCTCGTAGATAAATGCCACAGGCTCGTCACGCATCGACTTAGAAATAATACCATTGAAAGTCGAAATTGGAACCACATTTCTTTCTTTTGCCAAAGCTTTTAGTTCCCGAGACAGATCAACCAATACAGCCAGTAGATCGATTTGAGCTTTTAGTGCTTTAGCAATGGCATAATCGGTGTAGTGTTTTTGAAAAAGCGCCGTCGAAGAGTAATAGTGATCAAGTAGATCTGATTGACGTCTTTCAATGGCTTCCTTGGCTGCAGCAGAAGCCGAACCACTGCACCAGGGCTTGTCCAGCTTAGTGAGTAGATTCGAACGAAGCTTTACGTAACCTCCTGTGTAGTCCTTCAACTTTTCGAAGTAGGCGTAAAAACCGCCAGTTCCATAGCTCAAGTCTGCTCCTTCTAATCCTTCCTCTTCAAGAATAGTAAACACATCAGTTCCAATAGAGTGGCACAAATTTTCGAAAGAAGACACTAAAGGCTCAAGCTTCTTCTTGGTTTCTTCAAAATTTCGGGGATCAATCTCGTAAAGTGACGCTACGGGTTTTTCTGAATCTTCGGAAGAGATTAGATTTCTGAGGTCATTTAACCGAGTGGTGATATTCGCTTTTTTGTCGTCGTCTATTGATTGCCTCAAATAATTGAGAAGGTGATGCGTAATGTGGTTGTCAACTCCCACTTTTTCCAACAACAAATTTACCGCATCGGCGAATAGATTTGCTTCATCCAGCTCTACTTCAAAGTCCGATTTAAGTCTCAGATCACGGCTAAATGATCGAATCAATTTGTGGTTGAATCCATCGATGGTTCCAATACCGATCTCATCGTAATCTCTGAGGGCAATTTCAAATACTTTGGCAGCTCGTTCTTTTAACTCAGGAGGACTTAGCTTGGTCTCATCCAAAAGTTGCTTTACTTCAAAATCTTCTAAGTCCGAGGGTTTCTGGGGGTTTATAGATTTTAATTTTTTCAAAGACGAGATAAATCTTTCTTTGAGCTCGTTGGCGGCTTTATTTGTAAAGGTTATTGCCAGTATGCTTTTAAACTTATTCGGGCTTGACGATGAGAGGCTTAGTCTAAGAAAGACACCAATAAGTGCTGTGGTCTTTCCAGATCCGGCTGAGGATTTGTAAATGTGAAAACGGCTGGTTTCGGTATTGTTCAATATGATTAAGGTTGCATTTGGGCAGGGAAAAATAGGCTATTTTTGTATAGATACTGTGTGAAAACGAAAAGACTTCCTTTAATGAAAAGAGTATTTTTTATTGCCTTGATTGCTGTCATGGCTATTTCTTGTAACGATGATGAGTCAAACCCTGATTCAAAGTTGTTTATGACTTTTGATCCTCGCTTCAATGGGGAGGATCTACAGTTAGGGAATGCTTACACAAATATTCACGATTATCCCTTTAACGTTTTGGACGTAAAGTTTTATATCTCAAATATCAGACTGCACAAGCCTGGCGGAGATTTTCTGGAAATTTCAGACATTGAGTTAATCCGCATACAGGAGCTTCAAAGAAGCTTGGAGTTTGTGGTTCCAACAGGGAATTACACAGGCCTGAGTTACGACTTGGGTGTTCCTCCGAGTATGAACGGGATCAATGATCCTGATTTCTTAATTTCACAATATCCTTCAGGACATCCTTTAAGCGAAGTGACATCTGCAGGAATGTACTGGCAATGGGCTTCTGGCTACCGGTTCTTTTCATTCGACGGTCGGTTTGATCTTGAACCAAATACCGACGATTTTCTTCCATCGCCTTTCTCCTTTCATACTGGTACAGATACCCTTTTCAGAGAAGTAGGTTTCTTCCAAAAAAGCGTGGATATTAAGCCTGGAGAAACCATACTTTTTTCTTTTGCCGTTGATGTTGATAGCATTTTTGCTACTGCGGCAGATACCATAAACTTGGCTGAGGTAACTTCTTTTCATGGGTCTGAAACCCAAATTGAAACAGGGATTAAGCTTGCCAACAACATGTCTAAAGCATTTGTCTTAAAATGATAAGAGTCTTGAGAACGTGCGGGTTTTCTTCAAGATTATTTTCTACCACTCTCTTCGTTTCACTGCTTTTGCTGTGGGCTTCTTGCAAAAAGGATGAGCCTGTTTGCGATGAGGATAACAGCCTATGTGAGAATGTATCAGGAGTAGGGACTCCTCATGAATTTGAAAAACCCTTCTTTTTTCCAGATCCGATTATTCCATCTGATAATCCTTTTACAGAAGAAGGAATAGAGCTGGGGCGCCATCTTTTTTGGGAAAAAGATCTTTCTAGAAACAATGCAGTGAGCTGTGGTTCCTGTCATTTCCCTTCAGCTTCTTTTTCTGATAATGTGCCTTTGAGCGTTGGCTTATACGGAGACATGACACGAAGGAACAGCATGGCTTTGGTCAATATGGCTTGGAACACAAATTTCTTTTGGGATGGCAGAGCGCGAACACTGGAAGAGCAGCTTTTGGAGCCCATTGAAAATCCGATCGAAATGGATCTCTCTTGGAAGGAAGCTGTAGAAAGAATAGGTAGTGATTCCATTTATCAAGAGATGTTTTCGGCTGCGTTTGGCACTCCCTGCGTTGATTCTGTTAGAATCACCTATGCCATGGCTCAGTTCATTCGTACGATGGTGTCGGGAAATAGCGATTTCGATCGAGCGCAATATGGGCCAGAGCAGTTAAACATCAACGAGCAAAACGGATTGTTTCTTTTCTTAGCAGAGGGGGGGGACCCCAATGTGTTTCCTGGAGGCCAAAACGGTGGAGATTGTTTTCACTGCCATGGAGGTGCGCTTGTTTTGTTTACCGATCAACAATTTCACAACAATGGCCTAGATACTGTCTTTACCGATTTAGGTCGTGCTGAAGTCAATGGAAGTCCATTTTCGGAAGGTCAGTTTAAGACACCCACGTTGAGGAACATTGCCTTGAGCGCTCCCTACATGCACGATGGACGATTTGAAACTCTCGAAGAAGTAATAGAACATTACAACACTGGAGGCCATCCCTCTTTAACCATCGATCCATTGATGAAATTTCAAGGAGTGGGCCTTGGATTATCCGAGCAGGATGTTGACGATTTAGTCGCTTTCTTGGAAACCCTAACGGATGAGGATTTCATAAACAACCCTGATTTTCAGGATCCTCACTAAAATCCATTCTTCTCTAGCTTTCTTTAGTCCTTCACCTTATATGCCAGCTTGCAAACCTTTCTAGGGTTTCTGCGTAAATGCAAGCTATGAGGATTGCAAAAAGAATTGTTTTAGTCATTCTCCCCTTCCTTCTGTTGGCAAGCACTGATCTTAAAGCACAGTGTGAGTTGTTTGACTTTTTTGGCAACCCAACGGATACACCCTACTGGTATAGCTGTAATGGAAACAATTTCAGCCTGAACCTTCAGTCGCCGAATAATATCGGTAATTGGGAAGTGGATTGGGGTGATGGTTCGCCAATCCAAAATGGCGGTAGTCTCGTGCCTCCTGATTTTATCACACACACCTATGCCGCAACGGTCGATACTTTTTCATTGACTTTTATTGAGACAGCTACTGGTTGCACTGTAAACGGTGTAGTTGTGATTGAAGAGGCCAGTAACGCTTCCATACAAGTTCCCGTGGGTGGTTTGACTCAAGCCTGTGCTCCACAGACAATGGACTTTATCAATTCCAGTACAAATACTTCTGAAACAAGTGTATTTACTTGGAATTTTGGAGATGGCTCTCCTATTGAGATCTACGATTATACGAACCTTGGCCAAGTGGTCTCACACACCTATCAACCAGGAACTGTGGATTGCGAAACCGTTGTGACACTTACTGCAGAAAACTATTGCAATACAGTCCAAGGTGGGCCCAGTACGGCGACCTTCAATCCAATTCGAATTTGGGATATAGATGATGCTGGAATCACGCCATCAGCTATTGTGTTGTGCTGGCCTGATAACCAGTTCACATTTAACAACACCACAGAACGCAATTGCCTTTTTCAAGGAAATATATACCAGCGTTACGAATATTGGAATTTCGGTGACTACTGGGGACTTGGATACGACTCGATCATCGACTGGACTCCGTGGCCCCCAACTTTTCCTCAAACGATGGAATATCCTGCCATTGGTACTTACGATGTTCTCCTTTTGGATAGTAACCTGTGTGGAATTGATGCGGTAACGATTCAAGTAGAAATCGTGTCTCCTCCCACTGCGGCTATCGCCGCAAATGCGACTAATATTTGCCAAGGAGACGTGGTATCTTTTACAAACAATTCATCAGGGAATGCCACAGGTTTTCAGTGGGATTTCGATGACGGAACTCCACCTGTTATTTCTGGCGCTCCAGTTGTGAATCATGTTTTTAACACGACGGGTACTTTCAATGTAGAACTTATTGCTGTGGTGGGCGGGCCTGGAAGTGGTTGCAGGGATACAGTCTATGTGCCGATTACCGTTTTGCCAGCGCCTATAGCCCAGATTGATTTTGACAATGACGAGGCATGCGATAATCTACAAGTCAATTTCAGTGATGGATCTTCAGGAACTGTAAGCGATTGGCAATGGAGTTTTGGAAATGGAAATACATTTTCAGGACAATTTCCTCCTGTTCAAGATTACACTACACCGGGTTCTTACAATGTGGTTCTTACAGTTACTTCGCCAAATGGCTGCACCAATAGCGATACTCATATTATTGAAGTATTTGAAGCGCCCATATCGAATTTTCTGCTTCAGAATGTCTGTATTGGTTCCGAAGGGAGTTTTGTGGATTTGTCAACTTCCCAAGCAGGAGATCCGATCATTTCTTGGGATTGGGATTTTGGTGATGGAAATGATTCGCAAGATCAAAATCCCACATACGCATATTCTGGTTCAGGAACTTTTACAGTTGAACTCACTGTGGCCTCGGCAAACTGTGCAAGTTCAGCGACGCAAATAGTCAATGTTGAGCCCGCTCCTATTGCGTCTTTTATTCATGCTGTGACGGCTGGCTGCGCGCCACTCGAAGTTGACTTTAACAATACCACTACTGGTGGAGATTCATACTCATGGATCTTTGGCGGTGGCGGGGGTAGTGGCGACGAAAACCCCACACATATTTTTAACAATTTTGGCGATGCTGACTCTGTTTATTCAGTCACTTTGATAGCACAAAACGCTTTTGGGTGTCGCGATACGGCCATTAGTAGCGTTACGGTCAATCCCAATGCCGTCGCTCAATTTCAAGCATTCTACATTCCTGGATGTGATCCTGACCCGGCAAACTTCCTTAACACATCTATCAATGCTGATATTTTTGCCTGGGATTTTGGTGATGGAACTACTACAGCCGACGAAAACCCGAGTCATCAGTTTGCAAATAACACACCTTCAATCCAACAGTTTGAGGTTCAGTTGATCGCTTATACCCCGAATGGTTGCGATGATACTACTTCGACCACAATTTCGGTATTTCCCCAGCCTGATTTCGACTTCACCTTGCCTACAGATACAGGCTGCAATCCTTTTACCGTGCAGTTCCCTGTAGTTATAGGAGCCATTAATTACCAATGGACCTTTGGAGATGGAACAATTAGTACCGCTCCAAACCCAGCCCATACTTATGGAAACTCAACTTTAGCTGCGATATCGTATGAAGTCGAGTTGGTGGCTACTTCAGCATTCGGATGCAATGATACATCGACGGCTTCCGTAACGGTAAATCCCGATCCAGTCGCTCAGTTTTCGGTCGATCGAACTTCGGGCTGTGGTCCTTTGACTATCAATATTACGAATCAGAGTATTCTCGCGGACTCTCTTGTATGGAGTTATGGTGATGGAGTGCTTTCCGATACTTCGGCTTCCACACATGAGTATACTTTTGAGAATACTACAAATCAAACCATCACTTATACAATAGAGCTCGTAGCCCTCACAGCCGAAGGTTGTAGCGATTCTTTTACAAGAAATATAGAAGTTCATCCGCTGGTCGAGGCTGCATTTTTCCATCCTATTGAGGACTGCTCACCTCTTTCATTTATTTTTGAGAATGAGAGTGTAAATGCTTCCTTTTATCAGTGGGACCTAGGCAATGGAACGGTGAGTGTAGCCGAAGAGCCTCTAGGAGGCTATCAAACGGTTGGTTTTGAGCCTGACACTTTCGATATTCAATTGGTGGCAACTTCCATGTTTGGTTGCGAAGACACCGCAAGGAGTCAACTCATCTTGCATCCAAAACCTTCTGCATCTGTCATTCCTAGTGGAGTAGCAGGTTGTTCACCTTATCCAGTGAACTTTCAAAACAATAGTTCAATTGCAACAAATTACCAATGGAATTACGGTGACGGGAACACTTCTGACACCTTGGAATTAGTTCACGAGCATGTCTTTGTTTCGACATCAACTGCACCTCAAGATTTTCAAGTTTCGTTGATTGCTTCAACCGACTTTGGTTGCGCCGATACTTCAATACTTGAGATCACTGTCTACCCTCCTGTGATTGCTCAATTTACACCAGAGACCGAAGGTTGCTCGCCGTTGGGTGTGAGTTTTGTCAATACATCATTTGGAGGAGCGACTTACAACTGGTCCTTTGGAGATGGAAATCAGGCATTTATTGCGAATCCTTCAAATACATTCGTGAATTTGATGGATACTGTTCGCGACTTTAATGTAACCCTAGTTGCCCAGTCTGGTTTTGGTTGTACCGATACCACTAGTGGAAATATCAAAGTTTTTCCTTTGCCCGATGTGAGTATTGCTCTCAACGGAGTGGAAGGTTGTTTTCCAGCAGATTTTGAATTTGTCAATTATACTGAAGGAGCGACGGAATATTTCTGGAATTATGGAGATGGAAATGATTCTCAAAATCCCGATTCATTGCATACGCACACCTATGTGAATATGGGGACAGAACTTGAGACGAACACGGTTACTCTAATTGCCACAACTGAATATGGCTGTCAAGACCAACAGTCGATAGAGGTGGAGGTGATTCCTGAAATTACCGCTGATGTTGTATTTCCGGAAGGAGGATGCTCGCCTTATACAGCTGAGTTTGAAAATAACTCAATAGGAGCATTCACTTATTTGTGGCAATTTGGCGATGGCAACTTTTCGCAAGCCGAAGCACCCACTTATGTTTATGAAAACTTCAATTCACAAGATTCAGTTTACACCGTAACGTTTATTGCGCAATCGCTTTATGGATGCGCGGATACCTTGTCGCTCGACCTTCCTGTTTTGGGACAGCCTGAAGCGCAGTTTATTGCTACGCCCGCAGTGCAGCAATTTCCAGAGGCTACTGTTGATTTAGTCAATCTCAGTAATGCCAATGAGGGAGCAAATTATGGTTGGGATTGGGGTGATGGCACCTCAGAATCGTCGACTGATCCAAGTATGCCTCAAGATCATATCTACCAAACTTGGGGAGAATACCTGATTACACTTGGCGTTGGAAATAGTATTTGCAACGATACCGCCTCTCAGCTCGTGGTTATCGAGCCTCCATTTCCCCTTGCCTCGTTTGAAGGCGAAGGCATAGGTTGTCTGCCTTTGGTGGTCGAGTTTACAAATACTTCGATCTATGACGTGAGTTATCTCTGGGATTTTGGTGATGGAACCGTCAGTGAAGAAGAGAATCCAGTACACGTTTATTACGAGTCAGGAACTTTTAATGTCTCCCTCACCGTAACTGGTCCTGGAGGCGATCAGGATACTGAAATTAAACCTGCATTGGTGACGGTTCACCCGAGGGCAGAGGCCTTCTTTACCGTGAATCCGCCAGTCATTACCATTCCTGATCAGGTTTATTTCTTGAATCTCTCGACTGACGCTACTAGTTACTTCTGGGATTTCGGAGACGGAAATACATCTACAGAGTTTTCGCCATATAATTTTTATGAGACTACAGGGTGGCACCCAGTAACGCTAATTGCAGATAACGAATTTGGCTGCCGAGATACCTTCAGGGTAGATCAAGCGGTAAAAGGAAATGTAGATACACGAATTGTGTTTCCGAATGCATTTACTCCTGGCACCTCAGGGCCAAACGGTGGTTACTGGACCATAGATGATATGTTTAACAATGATATATTCTTCCCTCAATACAAGGGGGTTGAAGCGTTTGAAATGCAGATTTTTAATAAGTGGGGAGAACTCTTGTTCGAGTCTGAGGAAATAAGACGTGGATGGGATGGATATTACCGCGGAGAGATTTGTCAGCAAGACGTATATGTCTGGAGCGTCAAAGTCAAATTTGCCGACGGAGGAGAACTTATTGATTCAGGTGACGTAACACTTTTAAGATGAGAAAACTCTACTTATACCTTTTGGCCATAGTATTTATTCTTTCTGCGGGTAGCGAAGCTGTCGCACAAAAGAAGATGGGTAGGTACTACAAAAATTTGCTTTACGAAGCGGATATCTACTATACCCAAGGCGATTATTATTACGCCTCGGAATTGTATTCGGAGATTTCAAAAGTCGCCCCTCAGGATCCTGAAGTGCTTGGTAGATTGGGTATTTGTTATTTCCACTTGCCTCCTTACAAAGATGAGTCAAAAAGATTCCTTGAGCTAGCGGTGAAATATGACGATACCGAGGCTAAGTATTTTTTGGCTAAGGATCGAATCGGCGAGTACAAGTTTTTCGACGCACTTGATTTGATCTTCGATTATGAGACTGATGCTGATCGAATGAAGTCAGTCGCGGAAATCGAACACCTAAAGAGTTCAGCGCAACGAGCCATTGAAATGGTTCAATCGCCTCTTTCGGTTACGGTAAAAAACTTAGGGAAAACGGTTAATTCAAAACACCATGATTACGCGCCCGTTTGGGATTTTGCAAAGAACACGCTCTATTTTACCTCGAGGAGAAAACTAAATGCAACCAGCGAAAAAGATATCTCAGAGCAATTTGACGAAAATATTTTCATTCTCGACTTGGAGTCGTCTGCCAAGGTTATAAAAGCTGCGCCATCTCCACTCAATACAGATCGAAATGATGCCGCTGTTGCTGCCACACCCAATGGTGAAGAATTGATCATATACCGCACCAGTAAAGATGGCTATTCGGGTGATTTATTTGTAAGTAAAATGGACCATTACGAGTGGTCTGAACCTGCAAAGCTGGATCAGTCAATCAATAGTAAGCATCAAGAGGCTAGTGCCTCATACGAAGGGTCTAATGATCAAGTCCTCTACTTCTCTAGCGACCGAGAGGGAGGCTTTGGCGGAAAGGATATTTATGTGAGTCGGAAATTGCCAAATGGGAAATGGGGTAAACCTGAAAATTTGGGACAAGGAATCAACACTCCATTCGACGAAGATGCTCCGTTTGTAGATGTAAACGGCGACTTATACTTCGCTTCACAAGGGCATTCAACAATGGGTGGCTATGACATCTTCGTATCAAAAAACGTGGCCGATGGAACAGATGCCCCGCGAAATATGGGTTATCCGATTAACACTCCTGGTGATGATATCTTCTTTACAATAAATGAATCGGGCACGAAAGCATATTTCTCTTCCGAAAGAGTAGGAGGGTATGGTCTGCAAGATCTTTACCAAATAGATTTTGACGAAAACCATACGATTATTCTCAAAGGTCAGCTTTCTGCAGAGAAGGAAGATATTCATTCAAATGCACTCATCACATTGCTTAACGAAGAGAACGGAAACGTAGAAGGTCTATTTCAAACCCGCAGCGGATCGAGTGAATTCGTTTTGGCATTGAATACCAATCAGAAGTATACCATGTTGGTGGAAGTTTCTGGTTACGAATCTGTAGAGCGCTCTATTTATTACGGCGCCGAATTGGATGGACTTAAGGAGGTAGAAGAGGTAGTTACTCTTTCGAAAAACCCAAAATGAGACGATTACTATACATATCGCTATTGGGGATTCTTCTGTCCTTTACTTTGGTCGTGAAGGCTCAAGATCAACAATACACGCAGTTTTACGCTGCGCCGATGCTCTTGAACCCAGCTTTCGCTGGAACTTCAATTCAGAGCAGGGTTGCCATGAATTATCGAAACCAATGGCCGTCCTTGCCCAATGCGTTTTTGTCGTACAACTTCTCTTTTGATCACTTTTTTCCTGAAGTGAAAAGTGGAATAGGAATCAATGTTTCGCACGATCGAGCGGGAACGGGCGCATTGACTTATACAAACGTATCGCTTCAGTATGCTTATGAATTCAATCTTACAAGAAAGATAAGCGTTCGTCCTGCCCTTACTGTGGGATATGGAAGCAATTACTTGGACATTAATAAGCTCACATTTGGAGACCAATTGGCTAGGCAAGATGATGGATTAACCACTCTTGATCCAGATAGAGCTCGATTTGCGCAAGAGCCTGTGGCGTATCCTGATTTTGGAGCTGGATTTTTAGTCTATGCTGAGAGTTTTTGGCTAGGAGCATCAGTCTTTCATATCAATGAACCCGTTCATTCTTTAGTCGGGCGAGAAAGTGTGCTGCCTCGTCGAGTTTCGGCACATGGGGGAATTCGACTTAGGGTTTCTGAGCTTGGCGCTTTTTCCAAGAGGCAGTTCATAGTGCCTGCATTTAATTATCAGCTTCAGGGAGAGTTTGACCAATTGGATATTGGATTCTACTATGAGTATGATCCTATAGTAATCGGTCTTTGGTATAGAGGTTTGCCAGGGTTTAAGAAAAACGCCAATAGCACGATCAACCAAGATGCAATAGCGGTGTTGCTAGGTTATGAGATTAATAATATGCGGATTGGGTATAGTTACGACTTGACAATATCCTCCCTCACAGCTAATAGTGGTGGAGCTCATGAGATTTCAGTGGTAATGGAATTTGCAAGTAAAAAGAGTAAGAAAAAGAACAAGCGAAGAATTATGCCTTGTGCTAAATTCTAAAATGATCTAAATCATTCTTACATGACTAGCAGCCACAAAGCTTTATAATCTTTATATTGGTCGAGCCAAAATCATTTTAATGAACCTTTCAAGAGATGCTTTGGAACACTTTTACTCCGTGGCGGAATCTTTTTATAAAGACCTAAGCGCAAGTGATGACATCGAGGTAATTATACATTACTCTGGTGATGTCAACTTTGGTTTTGCCAGCGCTTTGACTTCTCGAATGGAAAAGCTTCTCGACGAGAAAATTGAGAACAAAACTACTAGGAAGCGATTTTTCTCTGTATTTATCGAAGCAATTCAGAACATCCGTCTTCACAGTGAAATTGACGAGAATGAACACGTCCATAGTATGGTAACGGTGCTCCTGCAAAAAGGTAAATTATGTGCTCGCTTTTCTAACATCATTGATAAAAGGAAAGTCCCTGATTTGAAATCGCGCTTTGACTCTATTAATGCAATGGATCCCACTTCCCTTAAGGAAAAATACATGGAAGTGATGATGAACGGAGTAAGAAGTAGCAAAGGTGGAGCTGGTCTGGGAATCATTACCATGATAATGAGATCTAAGAACTGTAGTCCTTATGAGATAGCGCCGTTGGATGAGCAGTACAACATTTTTTCTCACACCGTTTGTGTCGATTTAGCTTAAGCCTTATCTATGATTTTAATTTTCGACTGGGGTCATCAAACCCTCCGCGAAATAGGACCTCTCTCTAAGACTGACTTCAATACTCCTTTAGAACCAGCAATGGCTTGGCTCGTTGTTCGCCGTAGTTGGTTTAGAGTATTTTTTATCCCAACTATTCCTACGGAAACAGATGATAGGCTAATTGATGAGAA
>Ga0222668_1000903_pt1 | contig 15896 bp, 14 predicted proteins | sample AntAcemetagen728_FD_179823 | JGI IMG/M metagenome (GOLD analysis project Ga0222668, IMG submission 179823) | Saline water microbial communities from Ace Lake, Antarctica - #728 | ecosystem: Environmental > Aquatic > Non-marine Saline and Alkaline > Saline | place: Antarctica: Ace Lake... | reverse complement strand
CCACAAATTTGAAATGGTCTTTTTTATCTCTTGTTCTCTTGCCGATCTACCCGCTTCGAAAAAATTTGTACCACTTAATTCATTTGGTAAAAACTCTTGATCCACAAAATTGTTCGCATAATTATGTGCGTATTTATAATCTTCTCCGTAACCTAAATCTTTCATGAGTTTAGTTGGCGCATTTCTGAGGTGAAGAGGGATGCTCAAATTTCCCGTTTGTCGAACAATTTCTTGTGCTTTGTTAATGGCCATATAAGATCCATTACCTTTAGGAGAGGTGGCTAAATAAATGACACATTGTGCTAACACGATTCGACCTTCGGGCCAACCAATTTTCGCAATAGCATCAAAGGTAGCGTTGGCCATGACCAGTGCATTGGCGTTTGCTAAGCCTATATCTTCTGATGCAGAAATGATCAATCTTCGTGCAATAAATTTAGGATCTTCACCGCCTTCAATCATGCGCGCCAACCAATAAATAGCGCCGTTCGGATCACTTCCACGAATCGATTTAATAAATGCCGAAATAATATCATAATGCATCTCACCATCCTTATCATAGTTGACGATATTGGCTTGAATAATGCCTGTAACCAGTTCATTCGTGATTACAATCTCCCCGTTTGACTGCGATTGGTCGATCACCATTTCTAATGCATTCAACAATTTCCGGGCATCTCCCCCCGAAATAGTAATCAGTGCTGTTGTTTCGGCAAGTTGGATCTGCTTTGATTTCAAAATCTTGTCCTCTCGCAAGGCACGTTCCATCAAAGCAATCAATTCTTCTTTTGTATGATGTTTTAAGGTGTACACTTGACTGCGCGAAAGCAGTGCTGATATGACCTCGAAAGAGGGGTTTTCAGTGGTCGCACCAATCAAGGTGATCGTTCCTTTTTCGACTGCTCCAAGCAAAGAATCTTGCTGCGATTTACTAAAGCGGTGAATTTCATCAATGAATAAAATCGCATTCTGCGCACCAAACAATCCTTGGTTGCCAACTTTGGAAATAATTTCTCGAATGTCTTTAACGCCTGAATTAATCGCGCTAAGCGCATGAAAAGGTCGATTGACGGTATTAGCTATAATTTGCGCTAGCGTCGTTTTACCGACGCCTGGAGGCCCCCAAAAGATCATGGACGGTATCTGACCGGATTCAATTGCTTTTCTTAAACCTGATTGTGGACCCAAGATATGCTCTTGTCCGATATAATCGGATAAGGTTTGGGGTCTCATTCGTTCAGCTAATGGAGTTGTACTCATACCAAACGAAATTACTTATAAAACGGCAGAAGGACGTTTATGTTTCCATCTTTTATGAGACCACAACCAAAATTCTGGTTTTTCCTCAATGAGTTGCTCTAACAATCGAGCATAAATATCCGTTATTTCTCCAGGTTCAAACTGACTTGGATGTTCAGCGATCATTGTGAATTCAACTTCGTAATATCCGCGCTTAATCTTTTTTGAATGCCCGAAAAGAACAGTGTAATCGTATTTTCTGGCCAATTTTTCTGGGCCGTTATTCCAACCCGTTTCTCGATTCAAAAACGTATTCCAATAAGCAGATTGTAAATTTGAAGGGGATTGATCATTTACTATAATGACCATCTTCTTTTCATCTGTAGTAGCTGTGAAAAAAGGAATGATGTCTTTTGTACCTATCAAATTCATTCCATTTCTCGTTCTTGAATTAAACAAGATTTGGTCATAAAATTTATTTTTTAAGGGCTGATAAATCGAATAGGTCGTGTAGCGAGTTAATTTGGGAAGACTGAGTGAATAAAATTCCCAATTGTTATAATGGCCACAGGTCACAATAACATTTTTATCCTCTTCGAATAGGCGTTCTAATATTTCCGGATTTTTAATTGAAGTACGTTTTAAAACTTCTTTGCTAGAAATGCTCACCGTTTTAATGCTTTCAAAAATGAAATCTATAAAATGTTTATAAAATCCCTTTTCAATTTGGATCAATTCTTGCTCTGTTTTAGTAGGAAACGCAGTTTTTAGATTTGCTCTTACGACCTTACGGCGGTAACGAACAAAATTGAATGTCAAAAAATAGACGACATTCGAAAAGAAATACAACAATCCCAAAGGGAGGTATGAGAGGGGCTTAAGGATGATGTAAAACAATATTCGGTCAGCAATTTTTATCATTCACAATGAAAAATAGGATGCAAAGTTAAAAGGATCGTCTAATTGATTACAATTCTTTATGTTTTTTCTTTTAATAAATTAAATATTGTTGAAAAAGGAGTGAACTTTAATGTATCGAATTGTGTAATATTGCGTTTTAATTGTGATGAGACGACTCAGTGGAATAGTAATAATATCGTGCTTTATCAGTCTAATTGGTTGGGCTGGTAAATTAGATAAGGCTTTTCAAGCTTTAGATATTTACAATTATTTTGATGCAAAAGTTTTTTTTGAAAAATCGCTAAAAAAAGATGAAGTTGCAGCTTCCTTCGGTTTAAGTATAATCTATTATCGTTCTGACAACCCCTTTTTCAATTTGGATAGTGCTAGATCCTATGTTTTGCGCGCATCAACTCATTACAGTGATCTTCCGGAAAAGAAGAAGATAAGGTACAAGGAATTAAATGTTGATAGTCTGTCGATCTTCGAACAACGAACTAAAGTTGGTCGAGCACTTTATGAACGGGTCAAACTTAATCATACCGTCTTGGCTTATCAAGGTTTTATCGATCAAAATCCATGGAGTGATGAGATCGACTCGGTTGTTTATTTCAGAGATCACCTTGCTTTCGAATTGGCACAAGAATCTCAAAATTCTGCCGCTTTTGGAGCATTTATTAAGCTTTATCCAACATCTGAATTGCTTAAAGATGCGCAATCGGCATTCGATCGTTTAACGTATCAAGAGCAGACAGTAAACAATAATTTTATTGATTATGTTTCGTTCGTGAAAAATTATCCAAAAAGTCCCTATCGTTCAGACGCAGAAGATCAAGTTTATCAGATCTATACAAAAACGGGTAGTTTAGAGGCTTATAAAAACTTCATTGCTACGTATCCTGACAATCGCAATGCGTCTGTTGCTTGGAAAAAAATGTTTAGCACCTATTTGCAAAACGATTACTCTTCCACAAGTATCCAAACATTTATGAAGGAATTTCCTGATTATCCGTTTCAAGATGAACTTGCTGATCAGTTAGCACGCGTCGAACGTGTGTTATATCCCATTAAAAAAAGAAATAAATGGGGGTTTATGGATGAGAGTGGAACTGTTTATATCGCGCCTAAATACGAGAGTGCTGAACCCTTTTATGAGGGATTAGCGATTGTCGCATTGGATGGAAAATATGGTTTTATCGATAAAGGTGGGGAGTTAATCATTGATGCAATTTATGATGATGCGTATCGTTTGAATGAAGGGCATGCGGTTGTAGAAATCGACGAAAAGTGGGGGTTGGTTAATCGAAATGGAGAATTTGTCATACAGCCTATTTATGACGATTTAGGTAATCTTACCGAAGGCTTCTGTTATTATGCGGAGGGCGATTTTTATGGCTATTTCGATCGAAAAGGAATTGTTCGTCTGAAGGCAGAATACAGTGCGGCAGAAGATTTTCAAAAAGGGAAGGCTATTGTGAGTCGCCAAGATAATTTCGGATTGATTGATGAGTTTGGCACGACTTCTATTCCTTTTTTATATGAGCGTCTCTTACGCTATAACGATACGCTATATGCGGCATTTTTTGATGATTTATGGGGACTTTTATCGGATAAAGGAGATACGATCGTTCCGTTTAGTTATGACTTTATTGGACGATTTCATGATGGACGAGCCATTGTAGAAATGGACGATCAGTTCAATTATATTAAAACGAATGGTGAATTGGTTTTGGTTGAATGGTTAGAGACCTATCCAGAGTACAGACAATTGGCAATTTTTGAAAATGGCTATGCGCGTATTGAATTTGATAATGGATACAATTTAATGGATGTGAATGGGAAAAAATTATTTACCTCAGACAAGGAAGACGTTGGTTTTTACAGTGATTTTATTGCGATAATAAAAGGCGATAAATGGGGGTATGTAACAAAATCAGGAGCGGCACTTATTGGGTTTCAGTTCACGTCTGCCTTGTCCTTTAAAGGGGGGTATGCACTGGCTGGGGGAGCGCCATTGGTAGGAATTATAAATAAGCGTGGTGAGTATGCCGTTGAACCTTATTTTGAGCGTATTGACTTCTTCAATGATTCGATTTTGATCACAAAAAGTAGGGGTAATTTTGGTTTGCTTGAAACGAATGGCGATACGCTGCTCGATTTTAAGTTCGTGAAAATCGAACCTTTTACAGAGGATATCGTTCGATTAGAGACGAGAGAAGCTATTTACTATTATAGCTTAAAAACGAATAAATTTATACGTAAAGAGGAAGAGTAGTGGATCGATTTTTAGAATATATAGAGCGTTATAAGTTTGCGATTATTGGAACCGTCTTGGTTCATTTATTCATTTTTACATCTTCCAATATAGTCACCTTGGACAGCCCGTACCATTCTCGTTTTGCCGAAGAAGAATCACCAACGGAAATAACTTTGGAAACAGATGAAATTGAGCTTGATCCTGCCTTATTGGAAATGTTGAATCAACAAAATTTGGCCAATAATACGGAGTTGGTCAACCAGATCGCAGATCAAAACGATAGGCGCGAAAAATCGTATGAAAATTATTCGGAACAAGAGCTTGAACAGCAAGTTTTGGAAGAGGCAAGAGCTTTGGAACAACAATATTTTGATGAATGGGCTGCAACACACGGTGATGGTGAAGGTGCGCCTCCAAAACAAACGCCTACAGAACCTAAAAATTTGGACACACAGCCGAAAAGAAATGATCAGCAGAAATCTGATTTTAATGAAAGTGCTCAAAATGCCTTTGCAGGGCAGGTCATGGTCTCTTTTAATCTCAAAGATCGTAAAGCTCATTCGCTTAAAATTCCTGGGTATACATGCAATGGTTCTGGAACGATAGTGATAGATATTAAGGTGGATCGCAGTGGGAATGTGAAAAGTGCAACTTTTAATCCAAACGGTTCTGTTAATGCAAATGAATGTATGATTGAAAAATCATTGAAGTATGCAAAAATGGCCCGCTTCAATTTAGATGATGGTGCACCCGCTTTGGCCAGTGGTTTAATTACGTATAAATTTCAAGGGCAATGACGCTGAAGGACTTTGTTCGCAAGTTAACTCCGAATCGTTTGCTTCAGTGGAATCGAAAGCGAAAGAAGGGCAAACGAAATGAGGCGCTTATAGTGCGTGCAGCAAGGGGTGAAAGTATTTCAATAGAAAGTTTAGTTAAAGACTTTCAAGATGTTGGTTTGCAAATAGGTGATACTGTTTTGGTTCATTCGAGTTTAAGTCGAATTGGCCACCTCGAAGATGGTCCAAAAACGGTGGTGGATGCGCTTTTAAAAGTTGTGGGTAATGAGGGGACACTCCTAATGCCCACTTCTCCAAATAACGTTTATCAATTGAATTATATTCGAAATACACCCTACTTTGACGTGGTGAATTCCCCTTCAAAAACAGGTGCAATAACGGAGTATTTTAGAACATTGCCTGGCGTTGTTCGAAGCATACATCCAACCGAACCTGTTTCGGCTTTTGGCCCATTGGCAGACTATTTTGTAAAGGATCATTTTAATGAATTAACTCCCTACACAAACAAAAGTCCTTTTTACAGAGTTTCTGAGCAAAAAGGAAAGATCTTATATATCGGAGTGACACTTGATATGGCCGGAACGAATTTACACACCTTAGAGGATGCTGTGGATTTCAAATTTCCTGTCTATTCGGATGAAGTTTTCGAAATTGATGTGATTGATTATGAAGGTGTCAAACACAAAGTAAAAACCAAAGTTCATAATCCTGTTTATTCAAAAAAACGGCAGTGCGACGCACTCATTCCTCTATTTGAAGAGAAAGAGGCATTAAAGCGTGTTAAAATTGGCGAAGCGGAGACTTTGATTGTAGACGCAAAACGATTTTTTGATGTGATGGTAGAAGAATATCACAGAAATGGTGTTACTATGTATACACCTAAAGGAAGTTAGTTCAATGGATGTTTTTAATTTGCCCTCACCACTCGGAAAGATTGATCTATCATTCTTTAGGCCATATAATTTAAAACTTTTCATTAAACGCGACGATCTCATTCATCCTGAAATTTCGGGCAATAAATGGCGAAAACTAAAACTTAACTTCGAGAAATTTAAGCAAGGTCGTTATGATTCTTTTTTGACCTTTGGTGGAGCCTATTCCAATCATATTGCCGCAACGGCCGCCTTAGGCCGTATGATGAACATTCCAACCATTGGAATTATTCGAGGGGAAGAACTCACAGCTCGCTCAAACAGTACCTTACAAAAGGCGGCTTCAGACGGAATGAATTTACAGTTTGTTTCACGCGAGGAATATAGTTGGCGCTATGAAACCGATTATAAAAATGATTTGCGTGCTAATTATGGGAATAGTTGGATCGTAGAAGAGGGTGGAGCAAATTTTTATGGTATGATGGGCTGCACTAATATCATAGGTGAGCTCAATGTAAAATCAGATTATATTATTTTGCCAGCTGGCACAGGTACAACAGCTGCGGGTTTGCTTATGGCGGAAAATAGAGCAAAAATTATTGCTGTCCCCGCACTCGCTAACGGCGATTTTTTGCGTGATGAAATCATGTCTCTTCTCCGTTATGGTGGACTGACAGACGAAGATATCCAAGAAAAAAACGAGCAACTCCTTCTCCCGACAGAATTTGCATTTGGAGGATATGGAAAGTCTACCCCCGCTTTAATTGACTTCATGAATCAGGTGTATCAAGAAAGTGAATTGAAGTTGGATCAAGTGTACACCGCCAAAATGTTCTATGCACTTCACCAATTAGTTGAAAGCGGAATCATTCCTAAAGATTCGACAATTGTAGCCTTGCATACAGGGGGGCTGCAAGGAAATCAATCGATAAAAGACAAGTTGATTTTTGTTTAGCGCCCCAACTCTTTTAAATGAAAAATCGGTTTATATTTATCTTCATTGAAAAAAGTCTCGAACAATAAGAGGTAAGATTTATGCTTCTTTCTAATAATCATTTGATTTTCCCCAGTCGCATCTCTTAATATATAAAAAAGCAGTTCGGAGCAATAAATTTTGTCGCGGGTAAAGAGGTTGAACGAATGGTCAAATGGCGCTTCTTCTTCCAAAAAATTATAGGCTCCATTTCTAATCTTCATACCCAATGAGTCTTGAAAGGTTGCTCTGCAAATAAATAACATAGAATCGGCAGCATGACTTACAAATTGGTCCAAATCCATGATTTGAAGCCCGTCTTTTTCTTTTTTACTCACAGAGCCACCCATAGAATGAATTACACGCCAAGTTTCACCTTCTTTTACAATGACACCGCAATGCGAGTATTCTTCCTTTGTCGCATTCATTATATGAAACGATAAAGGACCATTTCCTTTACGAATGATAATATCACCTTCTTCTAGTTTATTGTAAACACTGTCAGGCATCACGGGTGGAATGTGTACGTATGCCGTCGACTGCTGCTCTTCCAGTCCACCACAGGCAAATGAAAGCAGTAGTAAGAGACTGACAAGCAAGAAGGGTAATATTCGCTTCATGATTTATTTTCGTGCAAAATTATTCAATTTATTGGAAATAAAAAGCCCGTCCCCAAAAATGAGGACGGGCTTCGTATTTTTTTAAGAACAGTGATTATTCACCCATTCCCATGTCACCCATGTTAAGGTCTTTCTCGTAGTTAGCAACTTTCCACTCACCGTCAACCTTTGTAAGGTCATACTTGTAAGTCATGTCCATGCTTTCTCTTTGCTCAACACAAGTACAAGTAGCAGCATCTTCTTGTGTATCACACTCTACAGATTTAATTTCTGTTTCATATGCATCACAACCAGCTTCTAATGTTCCTTCTACTGTTTCTTTAGCAGATTCAACAGACATTCCGATAGCTTTTTCACAGTCTCCAGCAGCTAATGCTTCAACAAATGATTTAGTTACGTCTTCTGGTGATGATCCACCACCACAAGCAGTTAATAACAAACCTGCAACTGCTCCAACTAATAATGTTTTCAATTTCATAACTTACGTTTTCTTACTTATATAAATGTTATATTTCAGGTGCAAATATAGACTAGTTTTTTAAAAAACAAAATATTTTTATTCAAAAAGATGATTTTTTGCCCGCGAAGATTTTAAATTTGCAAAAAAATGAGATTAATACTATGATTCAAGTCAATAACTTATCACTCCAATTTGGAAAAAGAATTCTGTTCGAAGATGTTAATGTAAAATTTGTAGAAGGAAATTGCTACGGTGTAATTGGTGCAAATGGTGCAGGTAAATCTACATTTCTTAAAATTCTTACTGGCGATCAGGATCCAACGAGAGGTCGTATAGCGATAGAGCCCGGCAAGCGAATGGCAGTTTTGAGTCAAGATCATTATAAATTTGATGACTTCACGGTATTAAATACCGTTATGATGGGACATATTGAATTATGGAAAATCATGCAAGAAAAGGATGCGATCTATGCCAAAGAAGATTTTTCTGAAGCGGATGGAATGAGAGCATCTGAATTAGAAGGAACTTTTGCCGAAATGGACGGGTGGAATGCTGAGACGGATGCAGCAACTATTCTCAGTAACCTTGGTATTAAAGAAGATCAACATTATACATTAATGGCGGACATGCCGGGTGAATTAAAAGTTCGAATCTTATTGGCACAAGCACTTTTCGGAAATCCGGATATCCTTGTATTGGATGAGCCCACCAATGATTTGGATATCAAAACCATTAGCTGGTTAGAAGATTTTTTACTTGATTTTAAGAATACGGTGATCGTTGTATCTCATGACCGTCACTTCTTGGACACCGTATGTACGCATATTTGTGATATCGATTATAGTAAAATTAACCTGTTCACTGGTAATTATACGTTTTGGTATAAATCATCTCAATTGGTTTCTCGCCAAATGGGGGACAAGAATAAGAAGCTAGAAGAAAAACGGAAAGAATTACAAGAGTTTATTTCACGCTTTAGTGCCAACGCTTCTAAATCTAAACAAGCAACAAGTAGACGTAAATTATTGGATAAATTACAATTAGAAGATATTAAACCGTCCAGTCGTAAGTATCCTGGAATTATTTACGAGCAAGAACGTGAGGCGGGTGATCAAATTCTGCATATCGAAGGATTAACGGCTGCCATGCACGGTGAGTCTTTGTTCAAAAAGGTCGATTTGAATGTCTCCAAAGGGGATAAAATCGCATTCATTTCTAAAAACAGTAACGCCATTTCGCGTTTCTTTGATATCATAACGGGTGAGGCTGAGCCAGATTCAGGAACCTACCATTATGGCACAACAATCAAAACGACCTATTTGCCAAGTGATAACTCTTCATTTTTTGAAGATGGTTCGCTTAACCTCATTGATTGGTTAAGGCAATATGCTTCTACTGATGAAGAAAAAGACGAAGTTTATTTAAGAGGTTTTCTTGGTCGAATGCTCTTCTCTGGAGAGGAAGCTTTGAAGAGTTCTAGCGTTTTATCCGGAGGCGAAAAAGTGCGTTGCATGATCAGCCGAATGCTTTTCGGTAAAGGAAATTTGCTGATTTTGGATGAACCTACCAATCACTTAGATCTTGAATCGATTACTGCTTTTAACAATGCTTTGATTAATTTCCCGGGAACTATTTTATTTGCATCTCATGATCATGAATTCGTTCAAACAGTCGCAAATCGCGTTGTTGAACTCACGCCAAATGGTTTTGTAGATAAACTGATGACGTATGATGACTATTTGAATGATCAAAAAGTACAAGAGCAAGCGGAGGAATTGTACGCTTAATATCCATGCAAAAGTTAAAGGCTATAATTCAAAAATATATACCGTATTTCGCCGATATATGGCAATACCTGATAATCGTGCTGATTTTTATTCTCGCGGCCATCTTCTTGTTGTGATTTTAGTCTCTCGTTTTTAGTGGATAGTTAATAGTGGATAGTGAATAGTGAATAGTGGTTTAGCCGAGACTAAGGATTCACAATTAGCGACTAAGCGACTAAGGACTAACTACTAAAGACTAACAACTCATAACTCACAACTTAGCTGAGTGAATAGTGGTCGGTAATAGTCGTTAGTTAGGAGTTTGTAAAATAGGTTTTTATGAGATTCGAGAATAGAAAATAACCACTCACCACGAACCAACAACCACTAACTGTACAACATACAAACCACTAACTACTAACTACTAACCACTAACCACTAACCACTAACCACTCAAGACTAACCACTCAGGACTAGCTACTAAAGACTAAAAAACTAAAAAACTAAAAATACCTTAAAAAGGGTATAGGTTAGAATGATTCTAAATAGTAGTTTTGACCCATGGAAAATAATGTTGTAAATAAGATGACCCTACCCCTTGGTTTCGACTTTATGTGCTGTGACAAAAAGAAGAAGTGCTGCAAGAAATACAAGACAAAAGGTCGTCATTGCGGTGGATGTCCGAAAAAGTAGATCCTCGTTGCGTTAAATCTTTTCATTATCTTTAAATCCATTATGAAAAGACTGTTTATTTTATTTCTAATTATTTCTTGTCAAGGACAAATCGATCAACCCATAGAAGATGTTGAAGACATAAAAGAAATCATTCCTCCGGCGCAACTGGAGGCCTATTGTTTTTATCAATTAGATGATAAATATTGTGAAGTAACCGACTCCTCCGTTATCCAAAATTGGCAAGACGATAAATCAACAGCACTTTCTCATCATGATGTTCGTGGAAATTTATTCGAACAGAAGGGAGGTGGGCCAAATGGGGCAGAGTGGAACCCTTCTACTACTTTATACCTTGTTGTTAACCAGTATACCCTCAATTTTAAATTTTTACAAAATAACCTTGAATACAAATACAGGTCAGAATTAATTGGCGGTTATACATGGATCAGTCTCTCCCAAAATGAATGGGAAGAACGTTTGGTAGATGTAACGGACGAACATTGGAAAAATATGTTTCCAGATGGACCGACTAATGAATCGGATGATTTGGGCTTAGCCGGAGCCATTCAACCGCCTAAAACAGGTCAAGTGCTCCCTTTTACATTTGTGATGAATCAAGATTCTACAACCTACTACTTCTACGCTGCTTTTGGTGAATGAGACTGCTTTTTAAATAAAAAACGAATTGATTATTAGGTTTTTATCTAAAAATGAATACTTTAGTAGACTTCCTAATGGCTAGGATGTTTCATTCACAAAACGGAACGATATGTTTTCACCTTTTGGCCTTGGCGCTCTTGTTTACCTCATGTATGGCTCAATTTTAACCTTATCGGTTTATTTTACGTTGATCTATTTATTGCCACTTATTCAAACACTCATCTCCGGCGACCGCTCGAAATGGTTGGAACGACAATTCGAAGAAAACCCCTCGTCCAGTCCTGAAGAAGACCTTGTGCGAGCGCGTATTTTAGCCGCCGCGAAACCAGTGCAACCTTTTCCGCTTTATAAATTTTTAAAATTATTCTTGTTTTCTGCCGGAATTATAGGTGTCGTGGCAGGATTTATACTTATTATTCTTCCAGATCAAAGTTCCGGTATCGGCCGAAAGATACTCAGCTTTGTTCCGCTCTTGGTCGGAATTGCTGTCTATTTGGTGCACAAAAAGACGTTTCCGAAAGATGGGCTGTGGCGCGAATTAGCCGGTTTATTCCTACTAGCAGGTGCTTCAAATACCTTCTTTTTGGCCTACGATTTGTTTGAATTAAACGCTCTTTTTTCATCTGATATTTATCTCTATATCATCTTAAGTTTTGGATTATTTGTGATGCACCACCTAAAATCAGTGGTAGCCTCTTATTTCTATATGATCTTAATTATCGCGGGTTCATTTTTTGTCGATTCAGAAATCGGAAACAATTGGATGATGTTTATGACGCATTTCATTTGGTTTTTTGCAGTAGCTATTCTCAGTTTTTGGCTCCCTCGCCTGCGCGCTGCTAAAGAAATTGAAATGCGCGAAATCATATTCGGTATCCTATTTTTCGCCATGATCGCAACCTTATCCATGAATAATACTTCAGGGTTGGAATCGCTAGCCATTTGCATCACAATTCCATGTCTTTATATTTTTTCCAAAATTCACTTCAAAAGAGCAACATGGTTCGGTGGCAGACCTATGGAAATGATGACGTTTATCTTTATCCTTGTCGGAGTGATAGCCTTTTCGCAAGACAATATCGTCGAGCGCTTCCACGATCGTATTTCACTATTTTCAAATTTTAGTTTTCACAAACTAGTGGCCTTTATCATTATCATCATAGCTGGATTTATAGCCTATATCATGTATACCGATCAACTTGAAAAGGAGCGGAAATCAATCAATCTCATGCTCGTTTTTGCTCCCTTGGCAGGTTTTATACTCGTCTATATTCTTGGGGAATATGGAACACAATACCTCGTAAACGCTTTCTTATTATTCTTAGGATTCTGGTATCTGCAAAAAGGAGTAGAACAAAAAGACGTCTTAAAACTTATGCTTGCGTCTTTTGCAATTATTGGTTCCCTAGCGATTCGTTTAACCGATTTCACCGACTACTTGGATGACCGATTTATGATCGGAATTTTAGCACTAATTTTTGGGGGTATATCAATTGCTCTTGGCTGGTATATGCGCAGTAAATGGATGGTTACTGGCACTTCAAATAGCAATGAAGAATTGAAAGGCTTAGAATAATTACTTGATCTATTTATAACTTTCTTAAGTTGCAATTTCTTGGTTCAAATATCCCTGCCGATACGATTAAACCATCACCAATAAAGGCGTCTCAGCATGCATACCCAATTGTTTGGTCAAACTAGAGTGGAAGAGGTCGTGGATAAATCCACCTTTAGACTTTACAATACCTATGAGGTCAATTTTTTCGCGGTGAACAAAATCGATAATCGCATATTCAACATCCGAATCAACCTTTTCGTGAAGGGTATGGGAGATTCCTTCTGTATTGAATGGAATATCGCTTTCTTTGAAATGCGGTTCATTTGGTTTCGACACGTGAAGAATGTTGAGGATCGTTTTAAATTCATAACAAAGTTCGAGCAAAGGATCGTATGTTGCCGGATTTGGCTCTTTAACAAAGTCTGCTGCTAGCAATGCCGATACAGGAACATTTAGCTTCGCATTTTCTGGAACAACAATGAGAGGTTTTGTAGAATGAGCAATAAGATTCGCCGCATTACTCCCCATAAAAATACCCATCTGTTGACTTGCACCCTTCGTTCCTATTGCAATCATGTCCGCTCTAAATTCAGTTGCTTTTTCGAGTACCGAATCTAAAAATGTACCTGCGGTTACTAAGCCTTGCACAACAAGATGTGGGAATTTAACACGAATGCCTCGAACCAATTCGTCCATCACGATATGACTTCGTTGCAAGAGTTCATCATTTAAATCAACCGTCATAATTGCACCTGCATGGCGGTTATTTTGAATGTTTAAAAATAAAAATTCATGGTCTCTACCAGCATATAATTCTTGTGCGTATAAAAATGCTTGATAAGCATTGGTGGAATAGTCGGTAGGAATTAATATTTTCATAATGTAAGAAATAGATTTGGGGTAAAGTTACGTGCTTAACTGTATTTTATAACTGATTATCATCAGTCTTTTAAGAAATATTGCTCATCTTCTTTTAAGGGGATCATGCAATAGCCAGCTCTTATCTTATGCCTGTTACGTGCAATTAAATTGTAGACTGGATCACGTAGGAATTTTGGCACCACATAAAAGACAAAAAGCAATGGATAAGCTCCTTTCAGGCCTCTTGCAATTTGCAGCGCGGCGCTTGATCGGTTGTAAAGTTTGTCGTTTCTTAAAAAATAGATGGTGTCCAATTGAATCTTTACCTTGTGCTTATTGAGTATTGATGCTGCAGACGTCGATTGAAGCGGTGTGAAATAAAAGATCCATTTTTTTTTTGCTAAAATGAATTGAACGGAAGAATTACAAAATCCACAATCACCGTCATAGAAAACCATATTGTTAGGAGCCGTATTTCTTTCCATATCTGTCAAATTTACTTAAATTTAAGGAGTTTAAAATAGAATAGTATCATGAAAATAGGAATATTATTGTCGGGTTGTGGGGTATATGACGGAAGTGAAATTCAGGAAGCGGTTTTGGCCATGTTGGCAGTAAAAGAGGCCGGTCATGAATATGTTTGTATCAGTGTGGATCAACCCCAGCATCACGTCATGAATCATTTGACGGGTGAAGAAATGCCAGAGCAACGAAATATGATGGTTGAATCGGCGCGGATTGCGCGGGGAGATGTAAAAGCAATTGGAACGGTTCATCCCGCAGATATTGATGCCGTGATTTTACCGGGTGGATTTGGTGCTGCTAAAAATTTTACAAAATGGGCATTTGATGGTCCGGATGCTGAGATCTTACCTGAAGTTAAATTGTTTTTGGTGAATATGGCGAATGTCGGGAAACCGATTTGTGCCTTATGTGTCAGTCCTGTTGTGGTTGCAAAAGCATTGGAAGGATCGTCGATTCATCCTCAATTAACTTTAGGAACAAGTCATGAAAAATCACCCTATGATATCAATTCTTTCCATCAAGGGCTTGAAAAGACAGGAGCTGAATTTGCTGAAAAAGGAATTTTAGAACTGAATATTGATAGGGGAAATCGAATCGTTTCGGCACCATGCTATATGCTAGAAACAGACATTTTATCTGTTCGAAATAATATTAAGGCAGCTGTTGAAGCAACCATTTCGCTATGTGATTAGATGTCGCCCCAAATTCTTAACAAGCAAATTTCTACTACTTGTTCATGTTTGAGATTGATGTAAACGAGATTAGTCGTATATTTGTCTTCTTTCTTTTTGACTTATACGAATGAAAAAACTATACAATTGGTTAAGAAATACATTGCCGCGTCCATTGCTCATTCGCTTGAGTTATGTCTTCAAGTTTTTTGCACCGATCCTTTACAAAGGCGATAAGGTTGAGTGTCCCGTTTGTGAAAAATCATTTAGCAAATTTTTATCATACGGCTCAGCAGTCGCGCAACGGGACAATGTACTCTGTCCATACGACCTAACATTGGAGCGTCACCGCTTGATGTGGCTTTACTTGAAAAATAAGACCGATTTTTTCACAAAGCCCGACTTAAAGGTGATGCATATCGCGCCTGAGCAGTGTTTCCATAAAGGGTTTAAAAAACAGCAAAATTTGGATTATATCACAGGCGATCTGTTGTCCCCAATTGCAGATCTGCATTTTGATTTACATAACATTCCTCTTAAAGATGATCAATACGAAGTCATTTTTTGTAATCATGTGATGGAACATGTTGAGGATGATTTGAGATGTATGCAAGAATTGTATCGCATTATGAAACCTGGAGGTTGGGGTATTCTTCAAGTTCCTATCGATTCAAGTCGAAATACAACCTACGAAGATAAATCCATCACAAGTCCCGAAGATCGAGAAAAACACTTTTGGCAATATGATCACGTTCGATTATATGGAACGAATTATCCTAATCGCTTAGCAGAAGCTGGTTTTCGTGTTGAAACAGTTGATTTTAAAGATGAAATAGGAGAGGCGCTCGTGGAGCGCTATCGTTTGCAGAAAGACGAGCTTTTATATGTGGTTCATAAAGATTAATTCAAGCTACATCTAGTAAATAATGACTTTTTTCGTTTCAATTAATTCATCTTTTTTTATCAGACTGAAAAAATAGATGCCAGGAGATGGCAATTGAATATGCTGCACATTGTTTTCAGCTATACTGAGCACGTTAACAGATTCTCCAAGGATATTAA
>Ga0222668_1000875_pt1 | contig 16172 bp, 19 predicted proteins | sample AntAcemetagen728_FD_179823 | JGI IMG/M metagenome (GOLD analysis project Ga0222668, IMG submission 179823) | Saline water microbial communities from Ace Lake, Antarctica - #728 | ecosystem: Environmental > Aquatic > Non-marine Saline and Alkaline > Saline | place: Antarctica: Ace Lake... | reverse complement strand
CACATTTATCCACTCAATTTAAAAAAATAACAGGCATCACCCCTACTTTTTTTAAACGTATCAGAAACAAGCAGCGAATTCCCTTGGAAAATCTCTAATTCAATTGCACCAGCTGTGCAATAATTAAACTGCTGCGCCATGTCATTAGAAGTAACGTGTGTAAAGCGAATAGCGTTATACAAGTTCTTCGCAAAACCGTAATTAAAAATAAATTTCTTAAAAAAAAAGCCTAAAATAAACGCCCAGTCCCGATAGAAACCCGTCAATGACCAAATTACTTGTACACTGAAGCTATTGGGTAAAAAAGAGTGAACGCAAAAGGGCTTTTTTATCACGGGTGCTCAGCACTCGATTTTTGCAAGTAAATTTACAGCAACAGCATCACCCTACCCTTTCCGACTCCACTGCGAAAAATTCGTGGTAATTCCAAACACATTGGATGCACCTGCGGCAGAATAGAAGGCCACACCATAATTGAATTTGAATTTTTTGGTATTCAAGCCAAAACCAAAAGAGAAACCGCTTGCCCCTTTACGATCAACAATACCCAGTCCATTTCTGCGCTGATAATTGAATCCGATTCGAAAGAAAAAATTATCCGAAGGCACCAATTCGACCCCAAAGTTCGTATGATAGGCCACTTTTTGGACAAAACTTGCGCTCGGAACAGGAATGGTATCCTGTGTTAATTGATCAATTGTTGGAACCAAAGTAGGATCATTATAGGTCAAATCCCAAGTCGTTAAATCAGTATACATCAAACTAAAACGAAACGGTGCGTGACTTAATTTATAGCTTATACCTGCAAGCACTTCTAGCGGCAAAGGTTCATTATTTCCCGAAGTATATCCCTTTACTTGATAACCAATATTCCGCGCAAGAATCGTTGCTGTAAATCCTTTTTCCTCATTGTGAAATGTACTTGCGATATCCACTCCAAAACCAAAAGAGGTATAAGACTCAAGGTGACTGAAAATCAAATTCAAATTTGCACCGACAGAGAAAAACTTATTCAATTCTTTGCCATATCCAACGCCAAGCGCATAATCCCCGGCGGTAAATGTTCCTTGTTCAATTCCTGTTTCATCCGTTCGTGTAAATTGACCGTAAGAAACATAGCGCAAATGTCCTGTGAAAGTACCTATTTCACCAATATTCTTAGCATAAGCTAACTGACCGTAATTGACACCCGAAGGATAAATAAAATGATTCAAGGCTAAATCACCATCCATTTTGGAAGTAATCGAAGCAGGATTTGATATTGCTAAATTGATATCATTGTCTTTGAGTCCAATAAAATCTCCCCCTAAACTAAGCGATCGGGCGTTAAAATCTAAATCTAAAAATTGGAAGGTGTTTTGTCCTCCTGTTTGACTCAAACCGAATTGAATACTTAATAAAAAGATGAACGCTAAGACTATTTTCATGGTTATTATCAGTTTTTACTGCTTTACTCTATTTCGCATTATCCTCTCCACTCGCAGTAAACGTAATCAAATTTAATTTATTTTACGCGGTATTCTTTATGCTGTTTTTTATCCGAGATTATTCGGTACTTTCGCTTTAACTTTCGGTCCCAATTCAATCACTTCCATATCTTTAACTTGTCCGGCATCAATGCTAAAGCGCAAGAGTGTTTTTACTTGATGAAATCCTTTGTAGCCGCACGCTCCGGGATTAAGCCATAAGGCGTTAATGTTTTTGTCAAATTGAACAAGCAAAATATGGGAATGACCACATACAAAAATAGTGGGTTGATGCTCTTGGATAATTGCCTTTGCTTCTGGATAATATTTATAGGGTTTACCTGCAATATGCGTAATCACAACTTTCATTCCTTCACAATCAAACGCATTTACTTTTGGCCACGTTCTGCGCAAAATATGATCGTCAATATTTCCGTAAACACCTCGAACAGGTTTGAAGGCCTCTAATGCATCCACCACATCCATGGACCCCACATCTCCCGCATGCCAAATTTCATCCACATCTTTAAAATAAGTGAAGACTTTCGGGTCAATATCCCCATGTGTATCCGACATCAATCCAATTCGCTTCATCCGTGATTGTTTTACTTTATTAAATTTGCGACATGAAAGCACAGCGTTATTTTCTAAAACTGTCCTACAAAGGAACGCATTTTTTTGGTTGGCAGATTCAACCCAATGCAATTACAGTGCAAGAAAAGCTGAACGAAGCCTTGCAAAAACTCAATCGTGGCACTGCTGTTAAAACAACGGGGTGTGGACGAACAGATACAGGTGTGCATGCAAGTGATTTTTATGTTCATTTTGATTTAGATATTAATTTAGACGAAGAAACATTCAAGTTTAAACTGAACTGCATGTTGCCTCGCTCTATTGCTATTTTAGCTGTTTACAAAGTTCCGAGTGATTTGCACGCGCGTTTCAGTGCCACCAGTCGCACCTATCACTACTTTATCCACACCGAAAAAAATCCCTTTCTCGAGGAAGAATCATGGTTATTGCCGAATTTTCTCAATATCGAGGAGATGAATCGGGCCTGTGAACTGCTTTTGGAACAGAAGAACTTCAAATGCTTCAGTAAAACCATCACCGAATTATCTAGTTTTGAATGTGATGTTACGCAAGCAAAATGGACCAAATCTGAAACAGGATACTCCTTTACCATCACTGCCAATCGCTTTCTGCGAAATATGGTGCGTGCCATTGTTGGCACAACCGTGGAGGTGGGAAAAGGCAATAAAACAGTCGCTGATTTTCAATCCATCCTCGCGTCACAAAATCGTGAATTAGCTGGTAAATCAGCACCTGCGCATGGTTTATTTTTAACCAAGGTCGCTTACAAAAATGATGAAAGTGCTTTTTTTTATGTTGAAAAAACATAACCGCAAAGGCGCGAAGGACGCAAAGAAAAGCGCTGTGGCTCTAAGGTGAAAAAAATAAGGCGCGAAGAACGTATGGAAAATAGCCTGCTCACCTTCTTTGTGAAATACGCAGCGACCCTCAATTGCCTGTTGATGGAGGTTATAGTTATAATTCGAAAGGGTATTTAAATCCGACAGATTTCATCTAAACTCACCGTTACTTAGCCTTGATCATTTTTATTCCGTACGCAATTAAAGCGGCAATCAAAAGGATCCATGGTGCGCCGTGAAAAAATAAGTCAAACCAATCGGCAGATTGCATGGGTTTTTCACCGCTGAAGGCGCCACCCCCCATTAGCCATTGCAATTTTCCCCAGATATGCGGAGGACTAAAAGGAGCCAAACCAAGTGTTAAACTTCCAATTGCAAAAATTCTTATATTCTTAATTAACCATTCCATACTGCAAAGTTAGATTAATTTAAAAATGAGAAAAGTGTGTTCTGTCACAAAGGCCTGTTTTATTTTTTTCGCATCTTTGTTTCAAATGATGCTAGAGTTCGTTTTCAAGCCTCAAGCATATCATTAATTGATATATTTGAACTACTTTTGTAGGAAATTACGAAGCGAATAGCATGATATTACCGATAGTAGCATATGGATCGCCCATTTTAAAAAAAATGGCGGAAGAAATAGATGAAAACTATGAAGGTCTTCAAAAATTGATTGACGACATGTATGAAACCATGTACGAAGCAAGTGGCGTTGGATTAGCTGCACCTCAAATCGACCGATCAATTCGACTATTTGTGGTCGACGCTTCGCCATTCGCGGAAGTGGAAGAAGGTGAAGAATTAGACCCTATGGCGGCAGGATTGGAGAATTTTAAAAAGGTCTTTATCAATCCAATTATTGAAGAACAATCAGGTGAAGAATGGGGATTTGCAGAAGGTTGTTTGAGTATTCCTCATATTCGCGAAGAGGTTTTTCGAAAAGCAAAAATTAAAATATCTTATTACGACGAAAAATGGAACTTTTTTGAAGAAGAGTATGAAGGATTTGCTGCACGTATAATTCAGCATGAATATGATCATGTTGAAGGTGTACTGTTTACGGATTATTTGACTCCACTAAAAAAAAGGATGTTAAAGAAGAAATTAATTAATATTTCAAAAGGCGATATAGAAGTCAGCTATCGCATGAAATTTCCAACACTAAAAAAAGGTAAACGCTAATTTTATGAAAATACACGTTAAATTTATTTTGATCCTTGCTATTGTGGCATTCATTTCAGCTTGCGGTAGTTCAACTGAAAACCAATCAGAAGATGAAAATGCTCAAATCGAAATAGATACGGCTAAATTCTTAACGGAATTAGCTGATCTTGAGTCGCGCATTGACAATAACCTGAGCGTTCCTGAGGATAAGGACTTGAAGGAAGCAATTATTAAATTTCAAGATTTTGCGGCAATTTTCCCGGAAGATCCGAAATCACCTGATTATTTATTGAAGGCTTCGGACTTCTCCTACATGGTTGGACAACATGAAAAATGTCTAAAAATATTGGATCAAATAATTCGTGATTTCCCTGCATATAAACGAATGGAGGATGTAAAGTATAACCGAGCTAGCCATTTGGATTTTGAATTGCGCGATACCACAGCTGCAAAAATTGCTTACCAAGAATTCATTGACGCATTTCCAAATTCACCGCTAGTGAACGATTGCAAGGCAAGAATTCCAATGATCCGCTATTCAGCTGAAGAATTAATTGAAAAATTTCAAGCGGACGCTGCAGCACAAAATCAACTCCCCTAACACAATCACTACCGACACCGAATGAAGTTGTTTCTGACGTATGACTATGAACTCTTTTTTGGTGAACCAACCGGAACGGTAGAAAAATGCATCATTGAACCAACGAATCTCTTGCGAGAAATCGCGAAGCGAACAGGGGTTAAAATGGTTTTTTTTATTGATACCGGCTATCTTAAACAATTGGAGCTGTTTAAAGATGAATTTCCGCAAGTAAAATACGAACATGATCTCGTAAAATCGCAAATCGCTGACCTAATTAATGAGGGACACGACTGTCAATTACACATTCACCCGCATTGGGAAGATTGTGTGCACGACGGCAAGGCATGGATCATGAAAACCGATCGTTATAAATTAGACGATTTTTCGGATGAAATGATTGAAAAAATCATGACCGAATATGTTGAAATTTTGCGGAATTGGACTGGAAAACGGATCCATTCGTATCGAGCAGGAGGATGGTGTTTACAACCTTTTAACCGCATTCAAAAATCCTTCGAGAAGATTGGAATTCGACTCGATTCAACTGTATTCCCTGACGGAAAATTTACGGCGGGGAATTATTACTACGATTTTACAGATGCACCTCATTTATCGAAATGGCGTTTTACGGATGACTTGTGCAACGTAAGTCCAAATGGTAAGTTTTGGGAATATCCTATATCAAATTATAAGTACTCCCCCCTCTTCTTTTGGCGCTTATTTGCATTGGGAAGATTGCAACCGAAATTACACAAATCAATTGGAGACGGTTATCCAATGGCTTCACCGGGCTTGCGTAAACAAATATTAACAAAAGGAATGAATCTTTCCGCTTCGGTGGACGGATATTTTGTCACAAAACTCAACGCCGTTTTGCGCAACAATAAAAAAAGTGGTTACGAAGAGATGGTTATTTTAGGTCATCCAAAAGCATGTACACATTTTGCCTTGCGAAAATTAGAAGCATTCATTGTAAAGCATCAGACTAAACATGAATTTCTAACGTTTTCAGACTTGAACTTAACCAAATGAAATTAATCGAACGGAAAGATATTGATGCAATTAAATGGAATAAGCGTATTGCTAAAGATTCTGCTGAAAATGTATTTTCTTATACCTGGTATCTAGATGCAGTATGTGAAGCGTGGGCCGGGTTAATTAGTGATGACGATTATACGACAATTTTACCAATACCCTACACCCTAAAATTCGGTATTAAACGATTCTATCAAGCGCCTTTCACCCGTGAATTCACAATTTTCGGTACTGATTTTAATTGGACAGATGCCCTTCTTGAATTAAAGAAATCCTTCAAACATTTTGGTTTTCGATCGGAATTGGATGATCTCGCTCCGAACAAAACGATTCGAAGTCACCAAGTTACCGACTTGTCAGAGGACTATCGAGGCGCCTATTCGACCAATGCAAAACGCCTGATTAAGAAAGGCTTGAAATCACTCCATTTTAAAACCTTTTTTGAAGCAGAGCTTCTCATTAACTTATTTGAAATCAATGTTGCGTATAAAATCGATTCGATTGACGCAGAACATTTACGAACACTTACCCAACTCATGAAAAATGCCATGAATGCGGGAACGGGTGAGATTATAGGAGCCTTTAATGAAGAAGAAGAATTAATGTCGGCTTGCTTTTTCTTAAAAGATAAAACAAGAATAACCTATTTAAAAGGCGCTGCAACTGATCAAGGAAAAAAAGATGGTGCCATGTTTGCACTTTTAGATTATGCTTTTGAACGGTATTCAACCACATATCGTATCTTTGATTTTGGCGGTTCGGATATCGAAAGTATCGCCACTTTTTTCAAGAAGCTAGGCGGAGAAGATCGATTTTATTATGATTACACAATCGATAACACGCCACGTTGGTTTCGTACATTAAAAAAAATGAAGGGATAAATGATGACAAATCCTGAAGCAAAAACATTTTTGATTATTGGCAGTTCGGGCGGTTTAGGTTCTGTTTTGGTCAATTATTTTGAGGATAAAAAGTATAATCTTGCTTTGCATTACTATACGCAACCTCCAGTTTTTAATTTGGAGACCACGCGTGCTTACCAAGCAGATATTACCAATGAACAACGAGTTATTCAACTCATTCAACAGGTGAAAGAAGATTTCGGAAGCGTTCATTGTATCCTGCATAATGCGGGTGTTTCGCGCAATGGAATGTCTTGGAAAACGCCTCAATCCGAATGGGATGAAACAATTGCTGTTAATCTAACCGGTCCCTTTTTAGTGAGCAAACATTGCATTCCATTAATGCGGGATGCTGAGTTTGGACGTATCCTTTTTATGTCCTCCGTTGTTGCTCAAACGGGTTTCATTGGAACTTCGGCTTATGCTGCTTCCAAAGCTGGATTATTAGGTTTAACCAAAACATTGGCAAAAGAATTAGCGAATAAAAACATTACGGTTAATGCTATTGCTTTGGGGTATTTCAATGCAGGAATGATCAATGATGTTCCCGACGAAATGCAAGCAATCTTAAAAGCATCTATTCCAATGGGGGATTTGGGAGATCCTCTTCAATTAGCGAGTTTAATTGATTTTCTTTGTTCAGATCAAGCGGCATATTTGACCGGACAAACGTTAAACCTAAACGGTGGATTATATAGTTAATTGAGGATGCAGATTCATAACTTACAACAGGCTAATTCAATTCTGAATCGCTATCTCGCCGAGATACGTGATGTTGAAATACAAAATGATCTGCTTCGATTTCGAAAAAACATGGAGCGCATCAGTGAAATTTTAGCCTACGAAATCAGCAAATCATTTGACTACGAAACGGAAATAATTCAAACACCACTTGGTGTGTCAAACATCAACTTACCAAAAGATAAATTGGTCATTGCCTCCATTTTACGGGCAGGATTGGTTATGCACAATGGGTTTTTAAACCGATTTGATCGCGCTGAAAATGCCTTCGTTTCTGCTTACCGCGAGGAGACAAAAGATCATAGCGTAAAAATAAAGGTTGAATATAAGGCATGTCCTGATTTGACAGCTAAAACATTGCTCATAGTTGACCCCATGCTTGCCACCGGTCAGTCTATGGCACTTGTCTATAAAAGTTTGCTGGCAAATGGAACACCAAAAAAAATCATTATCGCATCAACCATTGCGACACCGCAAGCGTTATCCTATTTAGAAACGGTTTTACCTGCCACAACGTCAATTTGGACGGCTGCAATTGATCCCGAATTAAACGACAAATCGTATATCATTCCTGGTCTTGGAGACGCAGGAGATTTAGCATACGGAAAAAAATTATAAAATGAATTGGGGATTAATAAGTATCGGTTTCTTTTTTGGCACATTCAAATTTCTTTTCTCGCATTGGGCCGTCTTTGGCCTTTTTCCAAGTATAGGTTTTGAAACAGTCACTGAAATTTTTGTATCCACAACAGCAGGGGCACTGATCTCAATGACTGCGTTCTATTTTTTGAGTGAATATATGATGGAACGCGCCGCAGAAAAGCGAAAAGCAAAGAAAAAAGCCATTATTGCGAGTGGAGCAGAATATGTTCCACCCAAAAAATTTACGCGAATGAACAAGTTGATGGTACGCCTTAAAATGGGCTTCGGTCTATATGGAATTACACTTTTAGCCCCCCTGTTTTTATCAGTGCCATTGGGTTCGATTGTTTGTGCAAAATTCTATGGACATGAAAAAAAAACCTACCCACTAATGGTCGTCTTTATTTGTAGCTATAGCGCATTGATGTGTGGAATTATTTATCTTGTTCATTAAATGAATACTATAGAACACCTCTTTTTTGATTTAGATCATACCCTGTGGGATTTTGAAAAAAACTCAGCAGAAACATTAACTGAATTATTCGTTGAACTTGAGTTGAATGCGCATGTCTCTGATCTACCTGAATTTATACGAATCTACCAAACCATTAACGCACGCTATTGGAACTTGTACAACCACGGAAAAGTTACGAAAGCAGAAGTCCGCACGGGTCGTTTTAAAGACACCTTGACCCATTTTAATTTTCCTGCCGTGGATGAACTTGCCGATCGATTCGGAACAGCTTATATCGAACGCAGTCCAAAAAAGAACCATGTTTTTGACGGAACGCATGAGACACTGACCTATTTAAAAAACCGCTATCAACTCCATATTATCACCAATGGATTTACCGAAGTACAATTTACAAAATTAAAGAACTGTGACTTAACGCACTTTTTCGATTTGATTCTCTGTACGGAGGAAGTTGGCGTCAACAAACCCAATCCGCTCGTATTTCAGACAGCACTTGAGCGGACAAATGCTTTAGCTTCAAAATCAATTATGATTGGCGATAATCCTGAAACAGATATCATGGGTGCGCAAAAATGCGGATTAAACACGATCCTATTCAACCCACACTTCGCTCATTATGAGATAGATTCACCCCAAATCAACACACTAAAAGAACTGACAATTCTCCTCTAAATTTTAGCATTTTTTGATTAACTTATTTAGAATCATTCTAAACTATTATTTTCCTTTTAAAAAGGTTTCAAATAAAACATTCGATTCCTAAATTTGCCAATTATTCTAAACAAATTCCAAATTAAGATATGTCAAGGACTATCAAATTAAGGAAAGGACTGGATATTAAATTGCAAGGTGAAGCGGAAAAGGTAAAAATTACCGCAAAAGTTACAACCGCTGCAATTAAGCCAACTGATTTCCACGGCCTTATACCGAAAATGACCGTAAAGGTTGGAGACAAAGTGAAAACCGGTTCGGTTATCTTTTTCGACAAATATCAAGAGGACATTAAATTCGTGTCTCCTATTGCAGGAGAAATCGAGGATATTGTTCGCGGTGAAAAGCGCAAAATTCTTGAAGTCAGAATTAAGCCGGACGGTAGCAATGCCGCGGAAGATTTCGGGATCATTAATCCCGATTCAATGGACGAAGCTGCTGCGAAAAAAGCGTTGCTTGCAAATGGGCTTTGGCCGTTTATCAAGATGCGTCCTTTGGATGTGATCGCTAGACCAACGGATTCGCCAAAAGCGATCTTCGTTTCTGGTTTCGATTCAGCTCCACTTGCTCCTGATTTTGACTTCGTTCTTCACGGTGAAAAGGAAGCTTTTCAGGCAGGAATCACAGTTCTCTCTAAATTAACAGCAGGTAAAGTTCACCTTACGCTTCGCGGTAATGGTACAACAGATGAAGCGCTCAAAGGAGTGAAAGGCGTGCAAACCAATACTATTTTCGGGAAACATCCTGCAGGTAATGTTGGAACGCAAATTCATCACATTGATCCTGTCAATAAAGGAGAAGTCGTTTGGACTGTGAATGCAATAGATGTTGCACTGATAGGTCGCTCTATTTTAGCTGGAAAATTTGATTCTTCCCGTATTATTGCCCTAACAGGTTCGGAAGTGAGTAAACCAAAATATGTAAAAACACATATTGGTGCAACGATTGCTACACTCGTGGATGACACGATTAAAGGTGATAATGTCCGCATCATTAGTGGAAACGTATTGACAGGTGACAAAGTTACAAAAGACGGTTATCTTGGTTTCTACCACTCTCAAATCACTGCTATTCCAGAAGGAAATGAAGCGAGCTTCCAACTTTCTGGTGGAGGATGGTTAGGTGCTGGAACAAGTAAATTTTCGATCAACCGTTCTTATTTCTCTTGGTTAACACCGAATAAAAAACGCGTATTGAATACGAACCTTAATGGTGAGATTCGCTCTTTTGTTGTAACGGGTGAAATGGAAAAAGTATTTCCTTTCGACATCTATCCTATGCAACTGATTAAATCAACCATCTATAATGATATTGATTTAATGGAAAACTTAGGTATTTATGAAGTTGCTCCTGAAGATTTTGCTTTGTGTGAGTTCGTTTGTACTTCTAAGATTGATATCCAAGACAAGATTCGTCAAGGTCTTGATGTCATCCAAAAAGAATGTATGTAATTTGAATTATAAAATTTAACCATTATAATGAAGTCTTTAGAAAAATTGATGCGCAAATTGGAGCCGACTCACGAAAGTAAGTGGGCCAAATTCCACCCAGTATGGGACGCGCTTTATACATTTGCCTTCACGCCAGGTGAAACCACTCAAAAAGGTGCTCACATTCGTGATGGTATCGACTTGAAACGAACCATGTTCATGGTAATCGTTGCTTTAATTCCTTGTTTACTTTTTGGAATGTACAACACAGGTCATTGGCATTATGTTGCATTGGGAACGGCCGGTGAATACACGGATCTATTTGCTGATAAATTTATTTACGGCTTAATTAAGGTGCTTCCTGTTGTCATTGTTTCTTATGGCGTTGGTTTAGGTGTCGAATTCATTTTTTGTATTCGCAACAAACATGCGATTCAAGAAGGTTTTTTGGTGTCAGGGATGCTTATTCCGCTAATCCTTCCTGCTGACATTCCTTTGTGGATGGTAGCTGTGGCAACTGTTTTTGCCGTTGTTTTAGGTAAAGAGGTTTTTGGTGGAACAGGAATGAACATTGTAAACATTGCCTTAACGGCACGTGCATTTTTATTCTTCGGTTATCCAACTATGATGTCGGGCGACAAAGTATGGATGTCAGGTATTGCAGATGCAAGTAAAGATGGTTTGGTTGCTGACGGTGTAACTGGTGCAACACAATTGGGTGAATTGGCCACCTTTACCGGAGCCGCTGAAGATTGGACCCATACGAGTATTTCTGCTTTTGAATCGGCTTGGCCTATGTGGAATTCATTTCTTGGAATGATTCCTGGATCAATTGGTGAAACTTCTGTATTGTGCGTATTAATTGGTGCTGCATTATTGTTGTATACAGGAATCGGAAGTTGGAAAATCATGACTTCCTTTGTTGTTGGTGGTTTATTTGTTGGATGGATTTCGAATGTATTCGCTGTGAATGAATACATGATGTTAGATCCATTCAATCATTTATTAATTGGTGGATTTGCCTTCGGCGCTGTCTTTATGATTACCGATCCGGTTTCTGCTGCACAAACGAGCACAGGTAAATACATTTATGGATTTTTAGGCGGTGCGCTTTCTATCACGATTCGTGTTTACAACGGTGCTTATCCTGAAGGTGTCATGATGGCAATTCTATTCATGAACGTAATGGCGCCAATGATTGATCACTATGTCATTCAGGCAAATATTAAACGAAGACTAAAACGACTTAAAACCGCATAATCATGGCAGTAAATAAAGATAAAAACGGATACACGTTCTTCTTTGCGATCCTTATGGTTGTAATCGTGGGAGCGTCTCTAGCAGCTGTTTCTGTAGGATTAAAGCCTAAACAGGACAAAAACTTGGAGATCAAAAAGAAAATGGACATCCTGAACGCCTTAAAGGTGAAGGAAATCAATGGCTCGGATACGCTACCTATTTCTCGTATGAATGCGGAAGCACTTTATGCGGCCAACGTTCTTGTTGACGAATGTCTCGTATTGGATGCTCGCGGAAATGTAATTCCTGGCGTTGTTGCCTTTGACGTTGATATTAAACAACAATTTAGAGATAAAACCCGTCCAGAAGAGGATCGTCAATATCCACTTTTTGTGGCTTCCATTGATGGTTCTAAGAAATACGTCATTCCTGTCGTAGGTTCTGGTTTATGGGGTCCAATTTGGGGCTATGTGGCTATTGATGAGGACAAATCTACAATCTTCGGTGCTACATTCGATCACAAAACAGAAACACCTGGTTTAGGAGCTGAAATCAAGCAATCTTTTTTCTATGAACAATACGAATCAGAATCTATTTCTGAAAATGGCGTTTATAAGACCATCAAGGTTGTGAAAGACGGTTCGGGTAAGGAACCCAATAACTTTAAAGTGGACGGTATCACAGGTGGAACAATTACCTCTAAAGGTGTTGAAGAAATGGTGGATCGTACCCTTCAGGTTTATGTAAAATACTTTAATAAATAATTGGTTGAGATGAGTGAGAAAATTAAAACACCAAAAGAGCCTTTATTTTCTAAGAAAAATAAACGGTTAGTAACCGAGCCTTTAAATGATAATAACCCCGTTACTTTACAAGTACTTGGTATTTGTTCTGCATTGGCTATTACAGTTTCAATCGAGCAAGCTTTAGTAATGACAGCTTCGGTTTTAGCTGTATTGGCTGCTGGTAACGTGATCATTTCTATGATGCGTAACGTCATCCCTTCACGAATCAGAATTATTGTTCAGTTGGTGGTGGTTGCCGCATTGGTAATTATTGTAAACGAAGTATTGAAAGCGTATCTTCCAGATATGGCAGAAAAATTATCTGTATTCGTTGGTTTGATCATTACGAACTGTATTATCATGGGACGTTTTGAAGCCTTCGCAATGGCGAACAAACCGTGGCCTTCATTTTTGGATGCAATTGGTAACTCGCTTGGATATGGTGCTGTATTGGTAATCGTTTCAATCATTCGTGAGATTTTTGGTGCAGGTAAATTCTTCGGTGTCGCACTTTTTGGTGATCGAATTGAAGGAACGGGTTTATATGCATACGGATACATGGACAATAACTTCATCATCCTGGCACCATTTGCCTTATTCGCTGTTGCCCTTGTTATTTGGGTACAACGCGCTAGAAACAAAGCATTAATCGAAGATCATTAATAAGAACAGAAATGGTAGATATAGTTAACATTGCCTTAAAAGGCATCTTTATTGAGAACATGATTTTCGCCTATTTCTTAGGTATGTGTTCTTATTTGGCCGTTTCAAAAACGGTTAAAACAGCAGTCGGTTTGGGAGCGGCGGTCATCTTCGTATTAGGTGTTACTGTTCCAGTTAACTGGTTGCTCGAAAATTATTTATTGAAAGAAGGAGCGCTCACATGGATGGGACCTGAATATGCTGATATTGACTTGAGTTTCTTGTCATTCATTATGTTTATCGCCGTTATCGCTTCTATCGTTCAGTTGGTAGAAATGTTGGTGGAGAAATTTGCTCCTGCGCTTTATGGAGCATTGGGAATCTTCTTGCCGCTTATCGCTGTAAACTGTTCGATCTTAGGGGGAGCACTTTTCATGCAAGAGCGTCAGTATTCAACAATCGCTGAAGCAACTTCTTTCGGTATCGGTTCTGGTATTGGTTGGTTCCTTGCAATTGTTGCAATTGCTGCAATTCGTGAGAAAATCAAATATTCAAAAGTACCGGCTCCGTTAAGAGGTTTGGGTATTACATTTATTATTACTGGATTAATGGGAATTGCTTTCATGAGTTTTAGTGGTATTACCTTAGGTGGTGATGAAAAACCAGCAACCGAAGAGCCAGTAACTGCAGCAGTTGATCAAGCAGATAACACGATCGCCGAACAATAAAAACTATTTAATTTTAGAAATGGGACAAGTCGTTTTAATAACAATAATCGTATTTACAGCAATCATTCTCCTCTTAGTGAGTCTATTGTTGTTCGTAAAAGCTAAAATTTCTCCAGCAGGAAAAATCACAATCACTATTAACGGTGATCACGTATTAGAAGTTGACGGTGGTGGAACACTTTTGAGCACATTGGGTTCAAATGGTATCTTCCTTCCTTCTGCTTGTGGTGGTGGTGGAACATGTGTTCAATGTGTTTGCCAAGTTAATTCTGGTGGTGGTTCTATTCTACCTACAGAAGAACCGCATTTTTCACGAAAAGAAATTGCTGACAATTACCGTTTGGGTTGTCAAGTAAAAGTGAAAGAAAACATGGAGATCCATGTGCACGAAGAAATTATGGGTATTAAGGAATGGGACGCAAAAGTAGTGTCGAACTACAATGTTGCAACTTATATCAAAGAATTTATCGTTGAGATTCCTGAAGACATGGATTATAAGGCGGGTGGATACATCCAAATTAAAATCCCTGCATGTGAAGTGAAATTTTCTGACATGGATGTAACTGCGCATCCTCAAGATCACCCAGGTGAACCGAAGAAATTCGAAAAAGATTGGGCTGAAGGACCGTTTGCTATGCGTCATTTGGTGATGAAAAATACTGAAGATGTTGTGCGTGCCTACTCTATGGCTTCTTACCCTGCTGAAGGGCGCAAGATTATGCTGAATGTGCGTGTTGCCGCGCCTCCTTTCGATCGCAAGACCGGTACTTGGATGAATGTCAATCCTGGAATTGCATCTTCTTACATCTTTAACTTAAAAGAAGGTGATCCTGCTATCATTTCTGGTCCTTATGGTGAATTTTTTATCAATGAGTCAGATGCTGAAATGCTTTATATTGGTGGTGGTGCAGGAATGGCACCCATGCGTTCACATTTATACGAACTATTTAAGACCATCAAAACGGGTCGTAAAGTTTCTTATTGGTATGGTGGACGTTCACGCGCTGAATTGTTCTATATCCACTACTTTAGAGATCTTGAAAAAGACTTCCCTAATTTCAAATTCTACATGGTATTGTCAGATGCATTCCCTGAAGATAATTGGAAAGTGATGAAAGACATCAATGATGAAGGTGATGGTTTCGTAGGGTTCGTCCACAATGCTGTGATTGATCAATACTTATCCAAGCATGATTCTCCAGAAGATATCGAATTCTATTTCTGTGGACCGCCTATGATGAACCAAGCCGTTATTAAAATGTGTGACGATTGGGGCGTTCCAAAAGAGAATGTTCGTTTTGACGACTTCGGCGGATAAGACATCAACCACTTTAGTAAATAATTAGATAATCCCCGAGCCTTTTTTGGTTTGGGGATTTTTTTATACCAGAATCATGAGGGCAATTTTTATTTTTTACCGACTCTATCGAGCCGAAAAAAATAAAACCGGGCTGTCCGCACTCGCTTCCTGACACTTCGTCGTCAGGAGAGCTCAAACAATTGCTCCTATCCCTATCGCAAAAATAGAGGAAGTTGATTATCTGAACGCCAATTAGACCAATCCGTCAAGCATAGTCTTACCAAGCAAAATTAACAAAAAGGTTATTTTAAAGCCACCTCATTTGATCTTCCAAATACCTGATTCGCCATGGCGGGTTGCCAAATCACTAAAAGGTATTTATCCTTAAAATTATCTTTGATCTCTTTAAATCCTTGATCATAACAGAACAAATAGGTCTCTCCTTTACTTGTTTTCCAAAAATGAGTAAAAACCCTTGGATTAAATCCCTCCGCTAATAATACCTCCTTACGAACAGTTGTCTTACTTTTTAGATTGAACTTTGCCAATATCGATCGATTTCGTTTTAATACGGAATCTACCTCTAATTTAAAAAGTGTCCTTCCGCTCTGCTTTAAAATCCTTGCATGATGATCTGACTTACAGTATGAAGAACAGAAGACACGATCTACTCGCCCTTCTACTCTATTTTTACAGCTTTCATTCTTACAAATACGATCCGTTCGTTCCATTATCCGTAGTTTTATACGTATAATACTACGGATAATTTTGCATTCGGTCACTTTTTAGATGATGTTTACCCAAAAAATTAATCACATGAAGAATAATTTCGGAAATATCACGCTCAAACACATCCTAATTAAGGATCAAAAATATATTGGACTCAAATTTTATCC
>Ga0222668_1000871_pt1 | contig 16245 bp, 10 predicted proteins | sample AntAcemetagen728_FD_179823 | JGI IMG/M metagenome (GOLD analysis project Ga0222668, IMG submission 179823) | Saline water microbial communities from Ace Lake, Antarctica - #728 | ecosystem: Environmental > Aquatic > Non-marine Saline and Alkaline > Saline | place: Antarctica: Ace Lake... | reverse complement strand
GGTTTCCAAAAGTCCTAGCTCTAATGCTCGTTTTTTTCTATAAACATCTGAAGTATGATCATTAATATCTGCATATGATGCGGTTTCCAAAAGTCCTAGCTCTAATGCTCGTTTTTTTCTATAAACATCTGAATCATCCATATTATATTTAATTTTATTTATATTTAATAAAAAATTCAATTATAAATAAAATTATAAATAAAATTATAAATTGAAAATTTAATATTATGTTTATAATTAAACATAAGACTTTCTCTCAACTCATTATAATCTATATTATAACGAGTTAAATCTAATTTACTATATTATATATAATGGATATATCAAATAATAATTCAATAATAATAGAAAATAAAGAGGAATCAAATAAAGAGAAACCACGAGTAGAACTACCGAGTATAGAAGAATCGATTAAAGATTCTAAAAAAAATGGATGTCAAGAATTAAGAAATTTGGAATATAAAAATGTATTAATGTGTGGTAATAATTTGAAACCAAATACAAAAAACGAGGTTGACGTTACACATATTGAAAATATTTTAAATAAAGAAACAGAATTAAATAAATTAGATTTATGGACAAAATTAGATAAGACGGATAAAATTACTAAATTAAATACATATGGAAAGAAACTATGTGAATTACACAAGTTATCCGAAGAGGAAGTAAACAAATTAAATATTTATTTTATTTATTGTCTTGATCGTAAACATCTTTCACGAATAAAAGATGTTGACTATAATAGGGAATCAGGTATAATTAATAACATACCGAATCTAGTTTTTAATGAAGATTCTAGAATATTTTGTATAAAAAAAAATGACAAACATGTATCGACATTGAAATCTCTTGCCCCTAAAAAGAATAGGACTGCAAAACAATAAGTAGGTTAAATAATATATTTATTCAACAGTAAAATTATCTTTTATTTTTTTGAATATATCACTAGCGATATTAATTACATCCGCAAATACTGTTAATATTTCAGTATTATCTACTATATTTTTAAATACGACTCGGATTATGCTAAAAGTATTATGTGGGTGTTGTTTTAAAAATCCACAATATAGTAATGAACCTTGTTCCGAAAAATATTTATAATGTAAAAGATATTCAATCACTTTTCCTATTGTATAGTCCTCATTTTCCAAAGTGATATCGTAACTATTCTCGGTAGTATTATCGGTTTCATTTATAAGAGTTGGACTATTTACTAGTAATGTATTAACTGTATTCAATTTTTCAATTAATATATCACATGCCATTTCTACCAATTTAAAATTTGTATAAATTTCGAGAGTTTCGATTATAAAATCAAAACTATTTTTAACATATAATCGTTTAGCGTCTAATGCTAACCAATCTTTTTTTGCATCTTCAATTTCTTCTTTTGATTTTGTCTTCTTTAATTCTTTTTCCTTTTCGCTCCACGCATGATTAATTAATCCTGGATCTTGCGTAAATTTATAACAACAGGTAGAAACAACATTAAACATTCCTTGTTCTTTAGAAGTTCCAATCGAAAAATAACATGATAACTTTAAATGTTCACCATTAATACCTTCATTAAATTTAGGATTTAATCGAATTAAATCTATATACTGATTGGTTATACTATTTTTAGGGAAAATAGTTCTTGTAGTCGATTCTTTTAAATAATTATCTAATTTTATATTTTTAATTCTAAAATCTTCGGTTGTAACATAATCAATAATGTCTGAATCATTTTGTTTATTTATTTCTAACATATAATCATTTATGGGAAAATCCAGATCACTAATGTGAATTGGGACGCAACTGAGGCGCTGTTTAATTACTTCATTATTAAATTTTGATGTGTTTATGTCTATAGTCACCCTACTGTCTTCATATGGGATAGTTTTAAAAACGACACACGGAATTTCGGATAATAATATTCGCCTAATAGCATTCGCAATACTAACATTCGCATTTGTAAGTGTAAATGTCATAGTACTGTCTTTTTCATCTATATTTATAACTTTAGGATTCATAATTTAATTAATATAATAATTAACTATATTAATTTAATATCAATTTTATAATTAAATATTTTTATGGAAATTTTATCGAATATTTTATAGAATAATTAGTTTAAAATTATAAAATAAATAAAGAACATTTATTATTAATATTGAATGGGTAAAATTATTTATTATAGTAATTTCTGCGATAATTGTAAAAATCTATTGAAAATATTGTCAAAATCCAACCAAGTTAAATCAATTCATTTTATTTGTATTGATAAACGCAATGTAAAAAATGGGAAAACTTATATAATTTTAGAATCTAACCAAGAAGTTGTGTTGCCAGAGACCATCAATAGTGTTCCTGCTCTTTTGCTGTTGAACGATAATTTTAAAACCTTTTTTGGAGAAGATATTTTGAAACATTTAAATCCTATTGAAAAACAAAACAAGGAACAAGCTACCAATTTTCAAGGGGAGCCTGGTGCATTTTCTATGGATGGAAATTTTTTTGGTGTAGCATCTGACAATTATAGCTTTTTAGATCAAGGATTCGATGAATTGTCGGCGAAAGGAGATGGAGGATTACGACAAATGCATAGTTATGCTACATTAGATCATGTAGAAAAAATCGAAACTCCTCCCGATGATTATGCACCTGATACAATTGGAGAGAATGTAGATATGGATAAACTACAAATTCGGCGAAATAATGATTTGAAAATGTAAATAGGATTTTTATTTCCCTAAAAATATTATAAATTATAAGGTTATATCAATTTAAATAAATACAACTATTATTATTATTATAATGAGTGATAATAATAATACAGAAAATGGAGAGAATCAAGAGACTACTAATACTAATTTAACGGAATTTAAAAAAATTGTCAATGATTTTTTAACAGATTTATTGGTGACATTTTCAGACAAAATTTTAAATACTTTAAACGACAATCTAAAATGCGTACTTAGTGGGAAAGAAGAAAGCGAAAGTGAAAACAAAAGCGCAGATAATGATGCACTAACAGATATATATGCGCATTGTAGCGCAGTATTGCCGGAGCGGTTTTTCGATATTTTATATCAAAATCAAGAAATATTTAGCAATCCAGAAATTGATTGCTGTTTTTTGCCCGGCATCGATTTCAAAGACTTATGGTTTGAAGAAATATCGGACAAAACCCGCGAATCAATATGGAAATATCTCCAATTATTACTTTTTTCAATTGTAACCAATGTAGAAAATAAAACGAGTTTCGGAAAAACGGCAGAGCTATTTGAAGCAATAGATGAAACCGAATTTAAAGATAAATTAGAGGACACAATAAAAGGTTTAGAAAATATGTTTGATTTTAATAAAGTATTTGGAGCAACAGACATTAGTAATTCTGACTCCAAATATTGTGGCGATTCAAGTTACAATAATATACCAAACCCTAAAGAAATACAAGATCATATTAGCGGTATAATGAATGGTAAATTAGGAAATTTAGCTAAAGAGTTAGCAGAAGAAACGGCCAAAGATTTTGATTTAACTGGCGAAAATATCACAGATGTTAAAGATGTATTCAAAACATTATTTAAGAATCCGCAAAAATTAATGAATTTAGTGAAAAATGTCGGTTCAAAGCTCGATGAAAAAATGAAATCAGGAGATATTAATGAAAGCGAACTATTAGAAGAAGCAACCAATATGTTTAATAATATGAAAAGCATGCCAGGTATGCCTCAAGGAATGCCTGGTACAGAAGGGATGGCTGGAATGCAAGATATATTTAATAACTTTAATATTCCTGAATTAATGAAAAATATGGGTATGATGTCGGGAAATGCGAAGTTTAATGAAAATGCATTTAATTCTAAAATGGAACAAAATATAAAAACCAGCAAAACAAAAGAGAGAATGAGATCGAAATTAGAACAGAATCAAGAAAAGGCCAAGGAACAATCACAATCATCGAAAGATACAAATATTCAATCAAATATTCAATCAAATATTCAATCAAATATTCAAAAGAATTTAGATTTCATTTTAAACAATAAAAATACCAATAATAGCAATAATGAATTAGGTGTTTTAAATGATAGTCTACAATCTTTAGTAGAACAAATGAAAATACAAAATGAATTACCACAAAATCCTCTACCACAAAATCCTCAACCACAAAATCCTAAAAAAAGAAAACCAAAAAATAAAAAAGGATAAAAAGGATATAATTAAAAAATAATTATGAATATATATAATAATATAATGGAAAATATAGATACGAAAACCAATCAAGACGATAACAATGATGCTCAAGATTCAATTGATAATCAAGATCCGTCTGATTCTCAAGATCCGTCTGATACTCAAGAGCAGACAGCTTCTGTATTTTGGATAAATGACCCTTTAGTTTTATTTAAAGAATCTGAAATTTTGAAATTATGGCCAATGGAATCAATGAATAAAAATGAAAAATTAAATGCTATATCCAGATTAGTCATTATATTAACAATATTGGGATTTATTGTCACACAATCTATTAAAATTATTGTTACCGGATTGGTAACATTAGGTGTATTCGTATTTTTACATTATAGTTCGAAAGATAATAAAAGCGAAGGATTTTGTAATATGCCAAATATAGATAAATTCTATTTAACAAAAGAGATTCGAGAGAAGTATACCCAACCCACCATCACAAATCCTTTAATGAATGTTATGTTGCCCGAAATACTAGATAATCCTACACGAAATCCTGGAGCACCCAGTTTTAACCCTCTAGTAACAGCTGAAATAAATGAGTCGGCGAAAGCGATGATTGAACAAAATTTCGATGATCCAGATATAGATAAAAAATTGTTTAATGATTTAGGAGATAATATGGAATTTGAACACAGTATGAGACAATTCTATAGCACACCTAATACTACTATTCCGAATAATCAGAAAGATTTCGCTCAATTTTGTTATGGTGATATGGTTTCGTGTAAAGAAGGCCATAATTTAGCATGTGTAAGAAATAATCCCCAACACATTAATCCATAAATTTTATCCATAATTTAATTTCGACAGTAATTTATTCCGATATTTTATTAATTCTCTTATTTAATATATTTAACATAAAAATAATATATTAAATAATTATATATGTCTGAATTCAGTGTATTTCCTTATACATTCGATAATTTAACAAGAATTGGCAACGATAATTGTAGTCTTGATCAACGAAATATTCAGAATTTCCATGCCAGTAATTATATGGTAGAAAATTATTATCCTTTTTGCCCAATGACTAAAGCAATTGAGTTTGCCACTAATCAGCCCAATGTTAATTATACTGGAAGCCACCAAATGGGAATTAATGGATGTAATGTAGAGCAAAACAGTGAATTACGCTACACCAAAATCTCAAAGCCGGCTTGCAAAATTAGTTTATTACAGCGCCCATATTTAACAGTTCCATATATCGGCCGAGGAACAGTTGATCCTATTTTAGAGAAACAATTAAGATTAGGAGATAATGAATTGAATAAAAAAACACTCAATCCATCGAGTGAACAGAATTTAAGCGAAAGACAAAATTATCCTCTAATAGATTCGATTAAACAAACTGTTACTAATCCAGCGAATTTAATAGAAGATTCTGCTCAAGATGGATGGGTTAGAGGTGGTCTTTCGTCCAGGGAATATAGCAAATCTACACAAAATAATTGAATATAAATGTAGAAAATTGTGAAAGTATTTAATACGAAAGTATTTGATTTAAAAGTATTTAATTATACATTAATAAAAATAATGTATAATTGTGATTTTTTATGTACATATCAATTATTTACAGATGATGAAGAGATATCTAAAATATGTTATCAACAACAACTATTGCAGGCATTTGATTTAGATAAATATGATGATGAAAAAATTAAAGAATCTATTGAAAAAATATATAGTGAAATATCCGATCTTTCCGAATTTAAGAATCTTTTAACACGAGTTTTAGAAAATCACGATGATTTAGAAACAAAACATTTTTTTGCTGAAGAAAATATTTTTATGATAAATGATTCGCTATCTTATTATATTTTGTTTAGCTATGAGTATTTTTATATATTTCACAAGCAATATTCCTTATTTAAATGTAAAAAAAATTTGTAACATTTAGTAGATTTTATAAAATATATTTTGTATTTTATATTTTATATTGTGTAATATATTTTATATTATATAATATATATTATATTATGGCCTGTACTCGAAATAAAAATACATATTGTGATTATTTATTAGAACAAAGAAATAATAGAATTATTAAAGAATATAATTTATATCCTAATGGAAGCAATGGAAAAGCGTATACTAATTGCTTGCCCAATTTAGGATATAATCCCAGCCATCTTCCTAGAGATGTATTATCAAATAATCCTGTGGATATTGAAAGTAAATTATTTGGAATTAATAGTTGTAATTTAGTATATCAAATGCCAGAAATAACGCCTGATTTAAAGCAATTATGTTTTAATGATGTTTTCTATATTAATAGAGAAGTATTAATACCTGAGCCATTAATTATAGAAAATAATCAACGACCATTTCCTATTTGATAATAATTAGTTTAGTAATAAATTCAAATACTTTGGAATACTTTGGAATACTTTGGAATACTTTGGAATACTTTGGAATACTTATTTAATAAATTCGAATAGTTATTTTGTCATTTTATATTATTTTATATTATATATATAAAATGACAATTAGTGGAGAAATATTGACAAGATTTACTACCGTTGAATCTGAGGTATTGCGAACCCGGAATATGATTAACTTAAATAGTACAAATATCAATTTTAATCGACTTAATATTAACAATATTAAAAATAATGATTTATTGATTGCTGATCTTTCTAATGTTGTTTCCTCGGAACAAAATTTATTACTCGATTTGTCAGGTGTTGTTTATTCGGAACAAACTTTATTACTCGATTTGTCAGGTGTTGTTGCTGATTTGTCAAAAAATGTTCATTTTTTTTATGTTGATACTTCAAACGAAACATTATCATGGATATATGGAAGTGCCAGTGGCCTAGGTTCTACTGCATGGGGGGAAGGAAAAGCCAGTGGTACATTGTCTACAGCCTGGGGTGGTGGAACTGCTAGCGGTGTACTATCTACTGCGTGGGCGATTGGAACAGCAGATGGTTCATATGCAACTGCATGGGGAGATGGAAAAGCCAGTGGTACAGGCTCTACTGCATGGGCAGACGGAAAAGCCAGCGGTGAGGCCTCTACTGCGTGGGCAGACGGAAAAGCCAGCGGTAAGGCCTCTACTGCGTGGGGCAAACATACAATTGCTGACGCATCATATATGACAGCTTTTGGAATAAATAATGATATCTCTAATGCTTTAGTAGTAATTGGATGTGGTGATTCTAGTGCAAATAGAAAAGATGCATTAATAATTGACTTTAGTGGAAACACAACTCTTAATAATTTAATATGTTCCGATTTATCTGTTAATGGAACATTAACTATTACATCAGGCAATATTCATGGTCCAGCTACAATAACTATTGATCCTGCCGCAATTGGAGATGCTACCGGAATAGTTCATATTAAAGGTGATTTATATGTTGACGGATCGAAAATAATAATTAATTCTCAAACTCTTGAATTAAGTGATAATATTATAGTATTAAATGGAGTGAAAAATGCGGTTAGTGCTGGAATCGAAGTAAAAAGACACGATAGCAGTGATACATCCAGTGTATTCTTTATATGGAATGAAACATTGGATTCATGGGATACATGCGGACAAAAATTTAAGGCTGGAGGTTTTACACAACTGACGGATGTCTCTTGCTCCAATTTGGATGTTACCGGTACTGTTTCAGGCATTGATTCATCGATGGTAGGATTAGGAAATGTAGATAATACTTCTGATGTTTTAAAGCCTGTTTCAACCGCTGGTCAACTTGCATTGGACTTAAAAGCTAACATCGCATCGCCAACATTTACCGGATCTTCGGTATTAAAGGATGTATCGTGTACCAATTTAGATGTTTCTGGAGTAGCTAAATTTGGCAATTTATATTTGACTACTACTTCCACCAATATTTCTAACTGTGTGTTTTTAAATAATAAATTAGATAATAGTGGGGTGGATAATATTGCAATAGGACATGAAGCATTTATAGCTAATACAACCGGGCATGGTTCAGTTGCAATTGGAACCGAATCGTTAATCCTTAATACTTCCGGAATACGTAATACAGCAATTGGTGGCAATTCTCTAAATAAAAATACTGTTGGAAAGAATAATTGTGCATTAGGTTTTGGTTCATTAAAAAATATTTCCGATGGTATTAATAATATTGGAATTGGTAATTCTACCGAGTTACATTCATCTTCCGGAACTAATCAAATTGTGATTGGTCATGGTACAATAGGTCATGAAGATAACGTTGCAGTAATTGGAAATATTTTATGTACAGCATGGCATCCAGGACAAACTGACAAGGTCGATTTGGGATCGTCTTTATATAAATTTCTAGATATATATAGTGCTGGAACTATTTATGCAAACGATGTCTCATGTACCAATTTAGATGTTTCTGGTACTTTAACAGGTAATTTATTAGGTAATGCTACTACTGTTACTAATGGTATATATACTACATCCAGTGTCACATCACTTAATGATGTATCCGGTGCTGGGTCCGGTGAAATTATTACTACTGTAGAACGAACTAAATTGGACAGTATAGAACCTTTGGCTGATGTCACAGATGCTACTAATGTCGCTACCGCAGGAGCAGTAATGAATACTGGTAATGAAACTATTGGTGGTACAAAAACTTTTAGTAACACTATTGTTGGTGATATATCAGGTAATGCTACTACTGTTACTAATGGTATATATACTACATCCAGTGTCACATCACTTAATGATGTATCCGGTGCTGGGTCCGGTGAAATTATTACTACTGTAGAACGAACTAAATTGGACAGTATAGAACCTTTGGCTGATGTCACAGATGCTACTAATGTCGCTACCGCAGGAGCAGTAATGAATACTGGTAATGAAACTATTGGTGGTACAAAAACTTTTAGTAACACTATTGTTGGCGATATAACATCATCGGGATCTTCGCTATTGACGCATGTATCGTGTACCAATTTAGATGTTTCTGACAACCTTAATGTTCGAGGTGAACTTGTTATTAATGTTACTTCTAGTTTATCTAAGGATTCTTATGTTAGATTTAATAATTTCGATACTAGTGATGCTTATTTTGGATATGATAGTAGTGCTAATAACCCTGCATTTTATTTAGTAGATAAATATAATGACGTTACCTACAAATATGAGGATGCAGATTTAGTCTTGGGTAACGCGATTATTAGTAGTGGTCTCTGGTGCACTAATTTAGATGTTAGTGGAGGAGTAGCAAAGTTAAATAATTTATATTTAAATGTTAATTCCGATACCTCTTCTGTTATTTTCAATAATATATCTGGAAGTGGAAGTGGAAGTGATGGATCTTGTAATGTTGCATTAGGATATGGTACATTAAGTAGTAATCTAACCGGAGATCATTCTGTAGCAATTGGATGCGGGGCACTGGCATATAATAGTATTGGCACTTTTAATACCGCCATTGGTAGTGCATCTCTTATCAATAATATTAGTGGCGATTATAATACCGCTATAGGTTTCGGATCACTTGCCAATAATAGTATTGGCAATAGAAATACCTCTCTAGGTTCCGCATCTCTTTACAATAATAGTAGTGGCATTAGTAATACTGCTCTAGGTGCCGCATCTCTTTACAATAATAGTATTGGCCATAATAATACCGCAATTGGTGTAGAATCTCTTCTCAGTAATATTAATGGCCATAATAATACCGCAATTGGTGACCATGCATTACATAATAATAAATATGGTTCTAATAATATTGGAATTGGTCAAGAAGTTAAACTTTTATCCGATTCAGCATCCAATGAAATTGTGATTGGTTATAATGCACAAGGACACGGTGATGATATTGCAGTAATTGGAAATAATTCTTGTATATCATGGCAACCACCACAAGATGATTTCGTAGATTTGGGATCGTCTTCATTCGGATTTAAAAATATATATTACTCTGGAACTATTTTTGGAGTTGATATTGAGTGTACAGATTTGACTGTTAATGGTACTTTGAATAATAGCCGATTGACTAATATAGATTCATCATTGAATACAATTTTTGGTTTTAGAGATTTTTTACTTTATCAGGCTGTAAATACTACTCAATTTAATGATATATCATGTACCAACTTGGAGGTTTCTGGCAATGTAATCGGTAATTTATCTGGCAATGTAACAGGTAATGTATCAGGAACAGCTGCAACCGTTACTGGTGCGGCACAAACCGCAATTACATCCGTTGGTACTTTAACCGCTCTTCAAGTAGATAATTTAAATATTAATGGAAATACCATATCATCAACTGCTGGAACAGATTTAAATATTACACCATTGATGGGACAACAAATTGTTTTAGATGGAGCGATAGCTATTGATGCGGGTGTAGTAACTGGAGCAACATCAATAACGTCAATAGCATTTGTTGGTGATGTAACCGGTGATGTAACAGGCAATTTATCTGGCAATGTAACGGGTAATGTAATATCGTCGGGATCTTCGGTATTGAGGGATGTCTCGTGTACCAATTTGGATGTTTCTGGTGTAGCAAAATTAGATAATTTATATTTAAATGTTAATTCTGATGCTAGTTCTATTCTTTTCAATAATAAATCTGGAGGTGATGGATCTTATAATATTGCATTAGGAATGGATTCGTTAATAAATAATACAACTGGATATGGTTTAGTATCAATTGGATATGGGGCATTGCAAAATAATAGTAGTGGATATACCAATACCGCAATTGGTTTGCATTCATTAAATGCTAATACTGATGGATTCGATAACACCGCTCTAGGTATGTCATCACTCAGACTTAATAAAACTGGAAACAGTAATTTTGCGTTTGGAAATTCTGCTATGGAATATAATGTTTCCGGAGATTACAATGTTGTAATTGGATCCGATGGATTTAAAAATATGACTGATGGTTCTAATAATATTGGAATTGGTGCAGATGTGTCTACATCATCTACAAATCCATATAATCAAATTGTTATTGGTAAAGGTGCGACAGGACACGAAGATAATATTGTTGTTTTGGGTAATTCAGAATGTACATCGTGGCATCCAAGTTCAACTAATAAGGTAGATTTGGGATCGTCTTCACATCAATTTAAAGATATACATAGTGCTGGAACACTCTCGTTAGTAAACGGTGGTTTCGGAGCAGTTTTACAGGGCTTTGACAATGGAAACAATGGCGGTTGCCACGATTTCCGCATTGATATGGGTGGGGTTAACGTGATGCGCATTACACGATTTCCAAGTAACGGCTACACACAAGTTAGTATGGCTGGCAATTCTGATGTGCACACTGGCACTGTCTCATCAGACGATAGAATCAAACACAACGAGACTGACATAAGCAATGCGATATCTGTCATAAGACAACTAAGCCCGCAGGTTTACGACAAATCACCATCGCTTACTCAGTTTTCACCTACCGTACAAGAAGCTGGTTTCATTGCTCAAGAGGTAGAGCAAATTACGGAACTTGCACCATACGTATATGTCGGAACAGATACGGAGCTTTGGACTCTCAATTACAACTCACTGTTCACTTATTCTGTGGCTGCTATAAAGGAGCTAGATGTCCTTGTCACAAGTCAGTCCGCAATCATTTCATCTTTAGAAGCACGAATAACTGCTCTTGGAGGTTAATTGTTAAAAGAAAACATTGCCTTATACTAATAAATGAGCAACAAAGTAAAACCCCTTTCCTCAAAATAATATAAATTAAATAAAAATATTAAATTTATATTATCAATGATTTATAACACGTATATATTCGATGGATCTAAATATAGAAAATTACTCATATAATGATATTTTGAATGTCTTGAATTTGACGGCTTTAAGCCAACAATCGAACGGTAGCATCGATATCGACATTTTACATAAAACTATCACAACAAAAATTAATGAAATAATCAAGATAAATGATCGCGATCTTCCCGAACCAAAACAAACCATCATCGGTTTCTTCATGGATTGTTATTATAAAGTATTTGAAACGATAACAAACAGCACCGCAACAGAACATCTCAATAAATATAATGAACTCCTTTTCAAGCACAAAAACGACGTAATAAAACGCGATTCCAATTTTATTATAAATAATACCCAACCAGATAATAATATTGATACATTTAGTGTACCATATAAAAAAGGAATAATCAATCCTTTAACAATAAAAACTCTGAAACAAGTCATCAATATAAATAGCAGATTTAGAGAGAATTATAATACAACAAAATCGGCGAATTTTAGTATTGCATTACCTGCTACCTTAAAAAAAGTCATATCCATGAAATTATTGAATTATTGCTTACCGTGTAATGTATATAGTGTATCCGATAAATTAGGTTCAAATACTTTCGTAATAAATGATACCGAAATAAAATTGGACAATGGGAGTTATAATGACCCGCGCGTTATGGTTGATATAATAAATAAAAAGCTTGACATAGCAAATATAAATGTGGAATTATGTTATAGTTCTACAAATGGAACCATGACATTTTCTAGTACAGATGACGAATGCTTTAGTCTGGATTTTAATACTAATAATAATACAATATTACCGAATAATATTAATAGAGATCATATTACTTTAGGATGGATGCTGGGTTTTAGGGGGGATTATTTATCTAAAATATCCAGTATAAATACTGGAAAATTCTTCAAAAATAAATCGGAGTGCTCTAATACGTTAACAAAAGATGTTAGCCTATTAGATAATTATTATTATAATAAAACATGCTATGTTAGCGAAAGCATTTTTGATAATTATGGTAATAAATATTTTATGTTATCCGTAAATGATTATCAAAATAACCACAATAATATTTTTGTTTCTCCGTTTAAATTTCAATCTTCAAGCGATAATAATATATTAGCAAAAGTAAATTTGGAAAATCGTCTTATCGACTATCCAAATAGAATATATTTTGGTCCAACAGATTTAACAAAATTAACAATTTCAATTTATGATGAATTCGGAAGAATAATAGATAATAATAATGCCGATTATTCTATTGAATTATTATGTGAATCTATATATGATAACTAATTATATCGACACCTATATTTTAAGAATATGCATTTACAATTATGATTTATAAATCACAATTATAAATTTATGGATAAATTTAATATAAATACAATATAAAATAAATGACGAATTGTAATACTAATGGCGAAACTTCATGTAATGGTACTAGACCTCGGTTGCAAAATATAATTAATATTAATTCGGGTAATACTAATTCTGCGCCATCCGGCCAAAATCATACACATACTGAATCTAATAATTCAATCACTACTTTGCAATCTGCGCTTACTGCGTTACAAGGATCATATGCAACATTACAAACTACTACATCATCACATACTGCCACTTTACTCGATCATACTTCTTCATTAGCTACTTTAAATACACAAATTGGTATACTTGAATCTTCACTAAATAGTTTAAATTTTTCATATGTTACTGAAGCTTCCCTGAATGCGTTATTAACATTAGGGAGAGATGCCAGTTTTGATAATGTTGATATTGGTAGTAATTTAAATGTTATAGGTGATATTACTGTAGATGGTCATATTATACCAACAATAGATAATCATTATTCGCTTGGTAGTATTAGTATGAGATGGGGAGAAATTAATCTTGGCGAAGGAACTGTTAAGCATCATGCTCCCGATAATTCTCATAGAATTGAAACTACTGTTAAAGATGGAGCATATACTATTAGTAGAGCAGGTACTCATTCTTCTCAAACAATTATGAATGTTTCTGGTGGACATACTCAACTAGAAGATGTATCATGTATAGATTTAGAAATAAGTAATAACCTCGTAGTACAAGGAAAAACTGTATTAGGTACACATAATTGTCCTAAAGATAAAAATGTTCTGGAAATTGGCGGTGGTGGTACTATAGTTGATTTATCATGTGCATCTATTCCAAGTTATATTGAAAATTTTAATATATTAGAATTAGATTATAGTGGAAATTTAACAGTTTTAGGCGATATTAGTAGTGTAAATGTTACAAATATGCAGTTCGATATATGTAATTTATATCAATTAATAAGTAATATTAGTAATTTGGATATATCATTTGTAGTCGATATATCTAATTTTGATATTGATATTAGTAATTTATCAAGTGCCATATATGATTTGTCGTCTGTTGTTTCTTTACACGATTCGAGTTTGGCATCTCTCCAATTACAAATCACAAATGTCACAAATATTAGTAATGTAGATATATCTTTTATAAGTGATTTAAGTTCTCGCGTTCTTGCTCTCGAAACAGATTTTTATAATTTAGATTTATCATATGCTACTGATGTATCTTTACAAGAATTATTAACGTTGGGTAGCGATGCATCATTTAATAATGTTGGTGTAAATAATAATTTAAATGTTGATGGAACTTTAACTGTTTATGGTGATATATTGCCTTCAATTTCAGGAGGATCAAGTTTAGGTAGCGCTTCAAAACCATTTGGTGATTTACACGTTGCAGGAAGTACCATATATATGCATAATACCGAGTGGTCTTTTACTACTATTTCACAAACTGACAACACAGTAATAATGTCCGATAATTTAACTGTATTGGGCGATTTGAGCAATATTCGATTGACAAATTTTGACACATCGCTTGCGAATATAGTTTCCAATGTTAGCACACTCGATACAAGTTTTGGAATTATTCAAGCACAAATAATTTCTTTGGGTGGATTAGATAATTTGGATATTAGTAATTTATCAGGCGTTGTATATGAATTATCTACTAATGTTCATTCGGAATTAGATACATTAACATCCGATGTGTCTGACTTATCGAGTAATGTTCATTCGGAATTGGATACATTAACATCCGAAGTATCTGACTTATCAACTAATGTTCATTCGGAATTGGATACATTAACATCCGATGTGTCTGACTTATCGAGTAATGTTCATTCGGAATTGGATACAATAACATCCGAAGTATCTGACTTATCAACTAATGTTCATTCGGAATTGGATACATTAACATCCGAAATAAGTAATATACATATGGTTAATACTGCCCAGGACAGTAGTATTTTAACTCTTTCATATAAAATTGATCTTATTTCTGGATCAGAATTGTTAAATGTAGTGTTATCCATATCTTCTGATATTAATATAATACAAACTGATATTTATGGGATTAATAATGATATTGTTGATTTGCACGCTATTTTATTAGATGTTTCTAATCATACGCATGATTTCTCATATATTAATCATACTGAATTTAATGACTTATCGAGTAATGTTCATTCGGAATTGGATACATTAACATCCGAAGTATCTGACTTATCAACTAATGTTCATTCGGAATTAGATACATTAACATCCGATGTGTCTGACTTATCGAGTAATGTTCATTCGGAATTAGATACATTAACATCCGATGTGTCTGACTTATCGAGTAATGTTCATTCGGAATTAGATACATTAACTTCCGGTGTATCTGACTTATCGAGTAATGTTCATTCGGAATTAGATACATTAACATCCGAAATAAGTAATATACATATGGTTAATACTGCCCAGGACAGTAGTATTTTAACTCTTTCATATAAAATTGATCTTATTTCTGGATCAGAATTGTTAAATGTAGTGTTATCCGTATCTTCTGATATTAATATAATACAAACTGATATTTATGGGATTAATAATGATATTGTTAATTTGCACGCTATTTTATTAGATGTTTCTAATCATACGCATGATTTCTCATATATTAATCATACTGAATTTAATGACTTATCGAGTAATGTTCATTCGGAATTAGATACATTAACATCCGAAGTATCTGACTTATCAACTAATGTTCATTCGGAATTAGATACATTAACTTCCGATGTGTCTGACTTATCGAGTAATGTTCATTCGGAATTGGATACATTAACTTCCGGTGTATCTGACTTATCTACCAATGTTCATTCGGAATTAGATACATTAACATCCGATGTGTCTGACTTATCGAGTAATGTTCATTCGGAATTGGATACATTAACTTCCGATGTGTCTGA
>Ga0222668_1000861_pt1 | contig 16414 bp, 8 predicted proteins | sample AntAcemetagen728_FD_179823 | JGI IMG/M metagenome (GOLD analysis project Ga0222668, IMG submission 179823) | Saline water microbial communities from Ace Lake, Antarctica - #728 | ecosystem: Environmental > Aquatic > Non-marine Saline and Alkaline > Saline | place: Antarctica: Ace Lake | collected... | reverse complement strand
CATATATTTGGATTTATGGAGCAAAGTATGAATGGCTTGTGTTTGAAGTCGGTAGGTATTAAAAGAGCAACCGGAATTATAGGTCTAATCAATTTAACTTACAACTTATTTAGGTATGAACAAATTACCAGAACAAAGTTACAATGTATTGTTAGTTAGTTAGTTAGTTTTCGTAAGAAAAAGTAAAAAATTGCCTTAGAATATGAAAGATATTTTGTAAGTTTGATTAACAAATTTTAAAAAAGCATTAAACGGAGTTCGTGCCTATTTGAAATTTATGTAAAAAATGAATTTTTAGAACTCCCCATAAGTTATTTTTCCCTACCTTGTGCACACTTAAAAAACAAAAACATGAAAAAATTACAGACGCTCGCACTTGGCCTTCTTTTATGTGCGCTGTCGCCTATTAATTCTACTGCTCAACGCATCTTCTCAGGTGCCGCAGCGCATGAATTATACAGGGACGCGGAAATTGTAAGAGAAAGTAATTTTAGTGAATTGCCATCTTATATCAAATTCAGAAAATCAAAACAAATTGATATTGATGACCTAAAAAAATGGATGACATCCCAAATAAAGTTTGCTCCAAATATGGGCTTTACTTTACTGCGTATCGATACCGATCAACTAGGACATGTTCATTATCGATACCAACAAACATTTAATGGGAAACCCATTGAAGACGCTATTTGGATTGCGCATACTCAATATGATAAGGTGTATTCCCTAAATGGATTAATCTATAAATCAATCGTCACGCCGACCTCAACAAGTCTTTCTGAAAATGCTGCATTGGACAAGGCTAAAGCCAATGTAGGCGCTGTACTCTACAAATGGGAAATGCCAGGAGAAGAGGAGCACTTGAAGTGGGAATCAAACGATCCGAATGCAACCTACTTTCCAAAAGGAGAATTGGTTTATGTCGCCAATGGTGATGACTTTAATGCCAACGGCTATCGTTTAGCTTATAAATTTAATGTCTATGCACATCAACCCATATCAAGAAATGATATTTATGTTGATGTTAACACGGGTGTAATTATTCGTAAAAACAGCATCCTTTGTCATGCGGACACTCCAGGAACAGGGCACACCGTATACAGTGGGATAAAACCAATTATCGCAGATAGTTTTGGCGGATCCTTTCGTTTAAGAGATGCCAGCCGTGGTGATGGTGTCAGAACCTTTGACATGAACGAGGGTACTTCCTACGGTGGTGCCGTTGATTTTACGGATGCCGACAATATTTGGAATAATATTAATCCGCAAAAAGACGAATATGCTGCAGATGCACATTGGGGATCTGAAATGACTTATGACTATTTCTTTGAAGAACACGGAAGAAATAGTATTGACAATGCAGGTTTTCAATTGAACAGCTATGTTCACTATGATGTCGCCTACGACAATGCATTTTGGGACGGCTCAAGAATGACCTATGGTGATGGAAGTGGATATTTCACTCCTCTAACAGCGATTGATGTTGCGGGTCATGAAATTACACATGGATTAACAAATTTTACTGCAAACCTTGTTTATTCAATGGAATCAGGTGCATTAAATGAATCATTCAGTGATATTTTTGGAACAGCCGTTGAAAATTTCGGCCGTCCTGAGGCATGGGATTGGTTAATTGGTGATGATATTGGAGTTACAGGTCCACTTCGCTCAATGTCTAATCCAAATGCAGAAGGTGATCCAGATACTTATTTTGGTGATTTTTGGGCGCCCCTTGGCGGTGGAGACAGTGGTGGTGTTCACACCAACAGCGGTGTGCAAAACTTTTGGTACTATTTATTAACTGACGGTGGATCTGGAACAAATGATAATGGAGACGCTTATAGTGTCTCGGGATTAGGTTTTGAAGCCTCTAGCGCGATTGCATTCAGAAATTTAACGGTTTACCTTGTGTCCAGTTCGCAATTTGATGATGCCCGATTCTTTTCAATCGAGTCGGCTATTGATCTTTTTGGGGTTTGTACTTTTGAAGTGGAGCAAACGGCGAATGCTTGGTATGCAGTTGGCGTTGGTGAACTGTATAACCCAGTAACTACAGCCGATTTTTTTGCAAGCGAAACAACAGGTTGTGCACTTCCATTTAATGCTGAATTTGTGAATACCAGTGAAAATGGTGTAACTTTTGCGTGGGATTTTGGTGATGGAATAACAAGCACGGAAGAAAGTCCTTCACACACCTATACTGAGGCAGGAACTTATACAGTGACCTTATTTGCTGACGGCGGAGATTGCGGATCAGATGAGATGATTAAGGTTGACTATATCATTGTTGATCCTGATGCTGATTGTATTGTGACTTTACCAGAAACAGGTACGGCGAGTTTGCAAAATGGATGTATCGGTACTATTTATGATAGCGGTGGACCGGGATCAGATTATGGTGCCAGCGAAGATGCTCAAGTAACCATTGCTCCATTTGGTGCTCTTTCAGTTAACCTCTCGTTCCCAACTTTTGATGTAGAAGATGGACCAGGCGTTTCATGTGATTATGATTACTTAGAAATTTATGATGGTCCCTCAGTTTTCGCTCCTCTTATTGGGCGTTACTGCAATGATAATTTACCGACTGATCTAACATCTAGTGGTCCAGCAATTACGATCTTTTTCCATTCGGATGGTGGCGTTGAAGAAGCTGGATTCAAAATTGATTGGGAATGTAACCTACCGGCTGATGCCCCCGAAGCAGATTTTAATGTAAATTCAGATTTCTCATGTAATGGTGATGCCTATTTCGTTGATTTATCAACAAACAGTCCAACCTCTTGGGCATGGGATTTTGGTGATGGAGGAACATCTACGGCTCAAAATCCAATGCATACTTATGCTGCGAATGGAGTTTATGATGTCACATTAACAGCAACGAATATTGTAGGATCAGAGACTTATACAGAAGTAGCGAGCGTTACAGTTGAAATGATGATTAACCCAACAACTACCGGAGATAATGTTTGCCAAAACGAAGTTGGAACATTAGGCGCTGAAGGAAGTGCTGACCTGAATTGGTATACAAGCCCTTCAGGTGGAACAGCGTTTCATACGGGTGAATCATATACAACTCCTGTTTTGGGTACAACGACCACGTACTATGTGCAATCTTATGCGGCCTCTGAATCATTTTATGTGGGTGCAGAAGATAATTCATTTGGCGGCGGAGGTTTCTTCGCTGGTGATCAACACTTAGTTTTTGACTGTGATGTTCCGGTCATTTTAAAATCGGTTAAAGTATATGCAAGTGGATCGGGTAACCGTACTATCCAATTAAGAAATGCGGATGGTTCAATTATTGAATCTAAAGTGATCAACATTCCTGATGGGGAAAGTCGTATAACACTTGATTTTCAACTGCCGATTGGCACTGGATTACAATTGGGTACCGCACCAGGAAGTTCACCGAATATGTTTAGAAATAATGCCGGCGTTCCTGCCTTTCCATACGTTTTACCAGAACATGTAACGATACAAGAATCGAGTGCAGGTCCTGATTATTACTATTTCTATTATGATTGGGAAGTGTTGACTTACGAATGTGAAAGTGATCGCATTCCTGTCACCGCAACGGTCGTAGATTGTCTTGGAATAGATGAAGAACTTGAGTCGGAAATTACAGTGTATCCAAATCCGACAACTGGTCTTGTAACCATTAACATGGGCAGCGTGACCTCAGGTAAAATTGAAATTTCTGATCTACTCGGAAGAGTGATTGCAACAGTTCCGTTTAATCAATCAATTTTTACGGTTGATTTATCAACTTATCATGCGAGCGGAACATATGTTGTTTCATTCTTTGATCAAGAAAATAATCTAATTACCTTGAAAAAGGTGGTTAAAAGTTAATTATTCAACGAATTAATCAATTAAAAGCAGTTTCGTTTTTTGAAACTGCTTTTTTTTTGTAATTTTCCAATCAAGTTCAAAAAAATGATAACCAACATGATACGTCTACTCATAGTCGGATTAATCATGAGTCTACCGCTCGGATTATTCTCCCAAAAAACTTATACAGGAAATGCAGCACATGATCTTTTTCCGAATGCAGAATTAGTCAGAGCGAGCAAATTCAGTTCCCTCCCCTCTTATATTGGATTTCACAATTCAAATCAAATGGACATTGATACCTATAAAACGTGGATGAATGACCATATCAAATTTGATCCTAAAATCGGTTTTAAACTCATTCGTAAAGAGCCGGATCAATTAGGTCATATTCACTATCGTTACCAACAAACATACGACGGTAAATTAATTGAAGATGCGATTTGGATTGTTCATACAAACAACGATAAAGTATATGCCTTAAACGGTTTGATTTATGATGGTATCGTATCTCCAACCTCGCCTTCTCTCTCATCAAGTGACGCGCTTGAAAAAGCAAAAACGTTTGTCGGGGCAACAACCTATAAATGGGAACTTTCTGGTGAAGAAGAACACCTCAAATTTGAATCGGCTGATCCAACTGCAACTTATTTCCCTTCAGGTGAATTGGTGTATGTTTCACAAAACTTTTCGTTTGACGCTCGCTCATTTCGACTGGCCTATAAATTTAATATTTATGCACACGAACCCTTGTCAAGGGCGGAAATTTATGTAGATGCTGTAACTGGTGAAATCCTGAGAGAAAATGAAATCATTCACCACGTTGACACACCAGGCATTGCTCATACAGCCTATAGTGGAGAACGCGATATTATTGCGGATAGCTTTGAAGGATCTTATCGATTACGTGATCTGAGTAGAGGAAATGGCGTTCGAACTTTTGATATGAACACGGGAACATCCTACGGTGCTTCAGTTGACTTTACAGATGCCGACAATGATTGGAACAATGTCAATCCTCAAAAAGATGAGTACGCGACAGATGCACACTGGGGAGCAGAAATGACCTATGATTATTTTTTTGATTTACACGGACGAAACAGTATTGACAATACTGGATTTCAACTGAATAGTTATGTTCACTACGGCACAGCTTACTACAATGCTTTTTGGGACGGTTCTAGAATGACTTATGGGGATGGACCTGGTGGAGGAATTACACCGTTAACCTCAATTGATATTGCTGCTCATGAGGTTACGCATGGTCTTACAACTTTTACAGCAGGTTTAATTTACTATGCTGAATCAGGTGCACTGAATGAATCATTCAGTGATATTTTTGGCGCTGCAATCGAACGTTTTGCCCGTCCAGATGACTATAATTGGTTATTGGGTGAAGACATTGGAACGCATTTTAGGGATATGGCGAATCCGAATGCTAAAGGAGATCCTGACACCTATTTCGGAACGTTTTGGGCTCCTCTTGGAGGAGGCGATAGCGGTGGTGTACATACCAATAGTGGTGTGCAAAACTTTTGGTACTATTTATTAACTGAAGGAGGTTCAGGAACGAATGATAACGGGGACGCTTACGCAGTGACTTCGGTGGGTGTTGAAGCATCAAGTGCAATTGCTTTTCGTAATTTGACCGTTTATTTAACTTCAAGTTCACAATTCGCTGATGCTCGTTTCTATTCACTTTTAGCTGCACAAGATTTGTATGGCGGTTGCTCGTTCGAAGTTGAACAAACGGCGAATGCATGGTATGCTGTCGGTGTGGGTGGACTCTATGATCCAACAACCATTGCTTCTTTTTCAACCTTAGATACATTTGGTTGCGCTTTACCGCACGAAGTTAATTTCGATAATACAAGTTTTAACGGGATTACATATGTTTGGGATTTCGGTGACGGAACAACAAGTACAGCTGAAAATCCAACTCATATCTATACCGAAGCAGGCATTTATACGGTTACTTTGAATGTAGATGGAGGAGCTTGTGGTTCAGATGAAATTACGTTAGTGGATTATATTGAAGTAGATCCTGATGCAGAATGTATCATTACGCTACCTGAAAATGGAACATTGGGCGTGCAAAGAGGATGTAATGGAACGCTCTATGACAGTGGTGGACCATTTGCCAATCATGGCGCTGGTGAAAATGCACAGGTGACTATAGATCCGTTAGGCGCTGTTTCAGTCAACCTCAGTTTCATCTCTTTTAATGTTGAAGCGGGTCCAGGTGGAACGTGTAATTATGATTATCTCGAAATATATGATGGTCCAGATGTTTTCTCTCCTCTAATTGGAAGATATTGTAATAATAATTTACCATCTGACATGACCTCATCCGGTTCTGCGATTACCCTCTTCTTCCATTCTGACGGAGGATTAGAATTGCCTGGTTTTGAAATTGAATGGACCTGTAATCCCCCAGATGACGTTCCTGAAACTGATTTTACTGTGAATTCTGAAATAACCTGTTCAGGACTTGCTTATTTTACTGATTTATCAACAAATATTCCAATTTATTGGGCGTGGGATTTTGGTGATGGAGGAACGTCAACATTGCAAAATCCAGTTCATGAATACCTCGCAGAAGGAACTTATACGGTTACGCTTATTGCAACCAATTTAGTTGGTGATAATACGGAAATAAAAACCGATTATGTGACCGTCTCTTTTCCAACAGACCCTGGTGTAGTTGGAGACACGAATTGTGTGGATCAAACAGCAACCTTAATGGCAACAGGTGAAGGAACTTTAAAATGGTATACGGATCCAATCGGTGGCGTTCCTATTTTCGAAGGCGATACCTATACAACTCCTCCTTTGGCAATTACAACCACTTATTATGTTGAAGATGATCTTTTTGATAGCCCTGCTTTTGTCGGTCCTATTGATAATACATTTGGAACGGGTGACTATTTCAGTGGTGATCAATATTTGATCTTCAATAACCCCACCCCTGTTTTCTTAAAATCAGTAGATCTTTATGCAGCTGTTGCAGGTGAACGAACGATTGAATTGAGAGATAATGTGGGAGCTATTTTAACATCCATCACGGTGGATTTGCCGGTTGGTGCAAGTACAGCTATTCTTGATTTTGAAGTGCCTATCGGAACAGGCCTTCAATTGGGTGCAGAAATAGGATCAAGTCCTGATTTGTACCGCAATGATACAGGTGCTTCTTATCCTTATACCTTGGCAGAATCTGTCGAAATTGTGGGAAGTAGTGCTGGATCTGATTTATACTATTTCTTCTATAATTGGGAGGTTCATCCTTACAATTGTGCCAGTAATCGCGTTCCTGTTTCGGCTGTTGTGGAGTTTGAATCGGATATTGAAATTGAGCCTGTTGACTATTTGTGTTTAGAAGGGGATATAACTGCACTAACAGCGAGTGAAGTTGGTGGTACATGGTCTTCTGATTGCGGGCTATGTATTGATGAAATGACGGGGGAATTTGATCCTGCTACTGCTGGAACAGGTGCTTGGGAAATTGTGTACACAGTTCCTCATACATGTAGTTATTTGAACACAATCACGATTAATGTCCTCGAATCTGACATTTTGATCAATGTCATTGATGACCTCTGCAGTCAAGGCACAGCAGTTTCATTAACAGCGAGTGAAGCAGGAGGAACATGGTCAGCCTCATGCGGTGCATGTATTGATCCGGTGACAGGTGAATTTGATCCTGCTTTGGCAGGGATTGGTGAGTGGACGATTACCTATGATGTGGACGGAACGTGCAGTATTTACAATACGTCTTCTGTGAGTGTTGTTGATTGTCTGGGTCTCCCAAGTGATGAACAATTTAATGTTATGCTTTATCCAAATCCCAATAATGGTTTAATGAACATCAATATGGGTGAGATTTCTGAAGGTGATATTATCATCAAAGATGTACTGGGCAAAACAGTCTTCGTTTATCATTTTACAAACTCACTCTTCACTGCCGATCTAACAAGCGGGTATGCTGATGGAACCTATTTTATAGAATTCTATGAAAATGCAGGGCAATTAATTGGTGTCAAGAAATTTGTAAAACAATAAATCACATAAATAATGAAGTTAAAAAAGCAGTCTCGAAGGAGGCTGCTTTTTTTATGCGGATGTTCAATGTACACAATCATTGGTATTCCAGCATAGATAATTATTCACTTAATTCAATTATATTTGCCTTCCGAATAAACGAAATTAGAATTTTTAAAAATAGATAAAATGAAGAATACAGCATTGACAGATAAACACATTGCTCTAGGAGCTAAAATGGTACCTTTTGCTGGCTTTAATATGCCTGTCTCTTATGAAGGTGTTAAAGCAGAACATGATTACGTTCGCACAGGTGTTGGTGTGTTTGATGTGTCGCACATGGGCGAATTTGTGCTCAAAGGAGAAAATACAATTGCGCTTTTGCAAAAAGTAACCTCAAATGACGTTTCCAAAATGGTTGACGGTCAAGCACAGTATACGTGTTTACCGAATAATGATGGTGGTATCGTTGATGATTTGATTATTTACCGCAAATCGGCCACAGAATACTTCGTTGTCGTAAATGCGTCAAATATCGAGAAAGATTGGAATTGGATTTCTTCGCACAACGACCTTGGTGTTGAGATGCAAAACCGTTCAGAAGAATATTCATTATTAGCTGTTCAAGGACCAAAAACAGCAGAAGCTATGCAATCATTGACTCCTGTTAATCTTTCAACTATGAAATATTACACGTTTGAAATGGGGGAATTTGCTGGAATTAAAGACGTAATGATTTCTGCTACTGGGTATACTGGTTCAGGAGGATTCGAACTTTACGTAAAAAACCAAGATGTTGCACAAGTTTGGGATCGCATTTTTGAAGCAGGTAAAAGCTTTAACATTCAACCAATTGGTTTAGCTGCAAGAGATACTTTGCGCCTAGAAATGGGTTTTTGTTTATATGGAAATGACATTGATGACACCACTTCACCATTAGAGGCTGGTCTTGGATGGATTACAAAATTCACAAAAGAGTTTACCAATTCGGAAAACTTAAAGGCGCAAAAAGAGGCAGGTGTTGAACGTAAACTGGTAGGTTTCGAACTAATTGACAAAGGTGTTCCGCGTCACGATTACATCATCAACGACGCAGCTGGCAATGCAATTGGTAAAGTAACATCAGGAACTATGTCGCCCTCTATGAATATAGCAATTGGACTGGGATATGTAAAAACAGAATTCGCAGCAATCGATAGTGAAATTTATATCGAGGTAAGAAATAAACAATTAAAGGCAAAAGTGGTTAAACCACCCTTTTACAAAGCCTAGAATAAATATTCAAACGTAAAAAAGGTCGAAGGTTTTCATTCGACCTTTTTTACTTTTTTGTTCTATTTCAAAGCAACTTCACCCAAAATAATCATCCCCTGCGTGTTGAATAAAGCGAAATCAATTTATTTCGCTTAAATACTATTGGTTATTTACATTTGAAATTCTATATTTGCAGGCTTGAAAAATTGTACATTAAGATAAACAATAACTTTAAATGAGAAATAAAGGCTTTTTTTGGTCAATCACTATCGCTTTAGCATTGGCTTGTATTTACCAGCTTACTTTCACCTTGGCCACGAGTCGTGTTGAAAAGGAAGCTGAAGAGTATGCAAAGGAACAAATTGATTCAGTTTATGCAACCGGAACGGAATTCATTGGAATTGGTGAAAACAGACTTGTCCTTAGCGATAATCAAGACAGTTCAACGTTAAGAAATCAATACCGTGAAGAATACATTCGTTCGCAAATGAATGAAAAGGTTCATTTCATGGGTTACACGTACAAAGAATGTAAAGGTAACGAAATCAACTTAGGGCTTGATCTTAAAGGGGGTATGAGTGCAACCTTAGAAATTTCAGTACCTGAATTAGTCGCTAACCTTGCTGGAAATACGAAAAGCCAAACTTTCCGCGAGCCATTTGACAAAGCAAACGAGCGTACGAATTTAGGAGAAGGTAACTTTATCGACCTATTCGTTGAAGAATATGGTAATGCGAATCCTGGCGTGCCTATGGCAAAGCTTTTCCACATGCACAACCAAGATGAGTTGGCCGCAGACGCAAGTAATGAAGAAGTTGGTGCTTTCTTGAAAGAGCAAGCTGTGAATGCATTAGATGGTGTTGAAATCATTATTGAGAAAAGGGTAAATACATTTGGTGTTGCGCAACCAACGATTCAAAAACAACCTGCAACGAACCGCATCTTTGTTGAATTACCGGGTGTTACGGATAAGCAATCCGTTAGAGATCGTTTACAAACAACAGCAAACCTTGAATTTTTCGAAATTTATGACAATGCTGAAAACGGAATTTCTGGCCTCTTAGTTCAAACTGAACCTTTGTTAAGTGTAGCTTTATATGGAGCTGATGAAACTGAAGTTGAAGAAGCAATTGACACTTCAGTTGTCAATCCAGACGATTCGACGGCTGTTGCTGAAGATGATTTGCTGGCTGAAAGTGAAGATGCTTTATTGGAAACTGCTGAAGAGGATTCGTCTTCTATCGCAGAAATGACAGACGAAGAGCGCAATAGAAAATACCCAATCTCTTCTTTAATGCAATTGTCATTTCAATATGATGAGCAAGGACAAATTACAGGTTATCAACCAGGATCGATTGTAGGTTATACAAACATCAAAGATACTGCAACTTTAAATGAACGTTTAAACCACCCACTTATTCGCCAAGGATTACCGCAAGATTTAGTTTTCATGTGGGATGCTAAGGAAATGGAAGATAAGAACGGTTTGCCTGTTGGATTGATTTATCTGCATGCGATTAAAGTTCCTTCAAATGGACCAATGGTAAGTGGAAAAGACATTGATTATGCTTCTATAGACGATTCTCAGATTGGTCAATTTGGTGTACGTATGGTTATGAATGACCTCGGTGCTTCGAAATGGGAAGATATGACACGTGCTAACTTGGACAAACAAGTTGCAATCACAATGGATAAATTAGTTTTCTCTGCACCCGTTGTAAATGACGTAATGAGCACAAGTTCATCTATAACCGGTCGTTTCACCATGGCTGAAGCAACTGATTTGGCAGGTTTATTAAATGCAGGTGCACTGCCTGCTCCAGTTAAAATTGTGGATGAATCAGTAGTTGGGCCTTCTTTAGGAGCTGACAATATCAATTCAGGTATGGCCTCGTTTGGTTTTGCTTTATTGATTGTATTGATTTACATGGTATTCTATTATAATAAAGCAGGTTTGGTTGCTGATGCAGCATTGGTAATCAATATCTTTTTATTGATTGGAGCACTTGCTTCACTTAAAGCGATTTTGACACTTCCTGGTATTGCAGGTATTGTCCTAACGATCGGTATGTCTGTGGATGCCAACGTACTAATCTTTGAGCGTATTCGTGAAGAATTGCGCCATGGTAAAGGATTAAAGGCCGCGATTAACGAAGGATACAGTAAAGCCTTGTCTGCAATCTTGGATGCAAACATCACAACCTTATTAACAGGTATTGTATTGGCGATCTTCGGAACGGGACCAATTAAAGGATTCGCAACAACATTAATCATTGGTATTTTCACCTCTTTCTTTGCCGCTGTTGTTATCACAAGATTAATTATCTCTGCTTTTGTTGAGAAAGACAAGAAAATTAGCTTCTCTACAAAAATGACTGAAAATTGGTTTACAAAATCAAATATTCAGTTTGTTAAGAAACGTAAACTTTTCTATATTGTTTCTTCTGTTGTTGTTGTTTTAGGTGCTGTTTCATTATTGTCTCGAGGATTAGATTATGGTGTAGATTTTGAAGGAGGTCGTCAATACAAAGTAGTATTTAAGAACCAAGAAGCAAATTACGAAGCTATTCGCTCGAACTTAAAAACGCAATTTGAAGGAAGTGAGCCTGGGGTAAAAATGGTAGACAACCCATATACGGCGTTAATTACAACGAAGTATAAAATGGTTCAGACGATTGATGACACATCAATGACAGAGGTAAACAATGAAGTTGAGGCTTTATTGAAGGCAGGGCTCACGGAATTTGGTGAGTCTGAAATTACGGAATCAAAAATGATTGCACCAACAATTTCTGCCGACTTAAAGAAAAATTCTTTCTATGCAATTGGGTTCTCTTTATTAATCATCTTCCTCTACATCTTATTTAGATTTAGAAAATGGCAATTTGGTTTAGGTGCCCTTATCGCAATGGCGCATGATGTCTTGATTGTATTGTCTTTATTTTCGATCTGTTATGGTTGGATTGGATTCTCACTAGAAGTTGACCAAGCCTTCATTGCGGCGATCTTAACTGTTGTTGGTTACTCAATTAACGATACGGTTGTTGTATTTGATAGAATTCGTGAATACTTATTAGAATATCCTAAACGGGATACAAAGGAAACAATCAATACAGCCTTAAACTCAACGTTGGGACGTACAGTTAACACCTCATTATCTACGTTTATCGTACTCTTAGTGATCTTCCTCTTCGGCGGTGACGCGATTAAAGGATTTGTATTCGCCTTGATGATCGGTATCGTTGTTGGTACTTATTCTTCGCTCTTCATTGCAACTCCGCTTGTAATTGATTTAGCGAAGAAAAATCCAATCAAGATCGATTCTAAAAATCCAGAAAAAGGATCTGAAAAAAGTTAGTAAAAATTACACTTAAATGAAAAGCCTTCCTTAACTTTGGAGGGCTTTTCTGTTTTTATGAACATACTCTTTTTAAATAGCATTGGTGGTTTTGAAGTAATCTTTATCTTACTTGCTGTGCTTATGCTCTTTGGCTCCAAAAGTGTTCCTGGATTAGCGAAATCATTGGGTAAAGGAATGCGTGAAATTAGGTCTGCATCTAACGAAATTAAACGCGATATTCAAAATTCCACACTTGAAATGCGAAAAGATTTAGGGGTAAACAATCCGCTAGATGATATTAAGAAATTAATTGAAGAACCGAGTCAACCCCGTGATTTTCGACCAGACAATCCCGAAACCACATTAGAGGCACCCGCTGACTCCAAACCAATTCAGGAGCTAGAAAAAAAGACCAATAAACCGACAGGACAAGAAGAAATCTCATGATGTATTTTTGGTTGATTCTTGGACTATTAACACTTGTTTTTTCGGGTGAATTCCTTGTACGAGGAGCAGTTGGTATTGCCAAAAAATTTCAAATTTCTACACTCGTCATAGGGATGACCGTTATTTCATTCGGAACATCTGCTCCAGAACTTATCGTATCCATCAATGCGGCTCTTAGTGGACATCCCGAAATCGCAATTGGAAATGTGATCGGTTCGAATATTGCCAACCTTGCGTTGGTGCTCGGAATCACCGTGTTAATCTTACCCATGGTTGTCGATCGCAATACGAAACGCATTGACTACCCAATGATGCTATTGGCGACTATGCTCTTTGCTGTTTTTGCTTTGGACGGAATAATTGTTTTTTATGAAGGTGTGATCCTTTTTACCATTCTTGTGACCTTCACGATTCTACTCATTCGCAATTCGCGCAAGAAAACTAAATTACTCGCTGCTGCAACAAATGCCGACGGAGAAATTCAATCCATTCAAATGAATATGTTCCAAGCAACGGGTTATCTAGCATTGGGATTAGTGGGTTTATATTTTGGAGCAGGTTGGCTCGTTGACGGTGCTTCTTCGATAGCTGTTCACTTTGGAATGGAAGAGCGTGTTATTGGTGTGACCGTTGTTGCATTTGGAACCTCAGCTCCCGAACTCATCACTTCTGCTGTGGCAGCTTATCGAAAAGAAGCCGATATTTCAATTGGCAACTTAATTGGATCAAATATCTTCAACATCATGGCTGTAATTGGGATTACAGCTATGGTTAGTCCGATTGCCGTTTCTGAGGTCACCATTCACACCGATTTAATTTGGATGATAGCAATCGCCCTTTCCTTGCTTCCAATGATGTTAATTGGTAAAAAAATCGGGCGCTTGAAAGGTGTAATGCTCTTAAGTTCTTACATTGTTTATATTTCATTACTCCTCCTGACATTTTAAAATTTGTTGGTAGGGGTATGAGTTGACATTTCCGACCTTCTTTAAAAGCATTTCAATTATGAAGTATCTTTTATTTCCTATCCTATTGGTATTCATTGGCGTAACAAGCTGTAAAAAAAAGGGATGTACTGATCCTTTTGCAAATAATTATAGTGCAAGCGCAGAAAAAGACGACGCGTCTTGCACATATGCCATCTCGCAGCAGAATTTGAATTACGGACCTGAAGGAATTCAAAAAATGCAACTGTATCTTCCCGCGCATCACGACGAAAACACAAAAGTAATTCTCATGGTTCATGGCGGCGGCTGGGTCGTTGGCTATAATGAAACCGATAAAGTAACGACCTTTGACGGCAGGTATGGTTGGAATATTCTTACTCCCCTACTCAATCAAGGATATGCTTGTGCAGTGATTAAATATAGAACGGCATGTTACCAATCTTCTTCAGACGATTGCAGTTTTAACTCGAATTTATATTTAGATCAAATGATGGAGGATCTTGACCTTGCAATTGCATTTCTCAAATCAAAATCAAGCGAGTTTGGAGTCGGAGATGATCATTTTCAACTTCTTGGAGAAAGTGCTGGTGGACATATCGTGCTTTCCTATGCCATTCGAAACGAATCGGATGAATCATTGATATCTGCCGTTTCCATGTTTGGTCCCACCGCACTAGACGATTATGAATGGAAACAGGGCTTATACGAATTAGATAGCTTGTATCCCGGAGGTATTTTGGTGGATGGCATCAATTATTTTAGGACTTCAGAAAACAGCTGCGTGCTTGAAACAAATAAGTATTTGAGTGTCCTTACAGAACTTCAAAGTTTTGGGGATCACGACACAGTATTCGTATATGAAGCCAATCCTTATTTACAAGAAATTTCGCCCGCTTCTCCTGCCAATATCAATCAAATGAGACCAATTTATATATTGCAAGGAGAAGAAGACTTGTTAGTTCCCGCCAGTCAAGCAACTTTGATGTATGATGCCTATCTCAGCAAATTCCCAAGTGCAACTGTTGCGGGTTTCGGCGAATATGGTGGAGACCTTAAAAAATCAATTTATTCGAATTGCGGACACGGTTGGATTGGAGGTTCGTGTCAGCGAAACACTATCATGCAGGATATTGTCAAATGGATGAATGCACATTAAACTGGACGAAATGAAAAAATTAATCTTTTTAGGTTTTAGCCTTCTATTATTAGCTTGTTTGAGTTGTAAAAAAAAAGGATGCAACGATCCCTTAGCAACGAACTATAATGCTTCCGCGGAAAAAGATGACGGTTCCTGCATCTATGAAAGTGGTGGTTCTCTGGCAATCGAACGATTCAGTTACGGCCCTAATTCGCGGCAACACTTCGATTTATATTTACCCTATGATCATGATGAAGAAACAAAAATAGTCATCTTAATTCATGGAGGTGCATGGGTGCTTGGGCCTTTGGCTGAAGACTCCGTAATTATTTTCGGTCCAGCGAGCATCAATCTTACGAACACCTTGCTTAACGAAGGTTATGGTGTCGCATTGGTAAAGTACCGATTGGCTTGTTACACCGAAAACGAAGTTAATTTATCCGGAGATCCTGTATCTATGATTACCCCCATGCTAGAGGACTTAGACCTTGCATTTAACGTATTAAAATCAAACGCTGCGGTGAAGGGGTATAACGCTTCAAATTTTGCCATGATTGGTGAAAGCGCGGGCGCACATCTTGCCCTACTCTATGGATTCCGTTCGACTGATCCCGCTTTAAAAACGATTGTTTCTTTTTACGGCCCTACTTTAATGGATGAAGAACTTTTCAAAATAAACGCTAACAATGCCCCCTACATCAATTTTAGTGTTAATTCTTATTTCGCACTCAGTGACGAATTGCTTTCTTGTGAAATGCGAGAAACGGGAACAATGAATATTGGATGGGCTCTCAATACATTAGCAGGAAAAAAATTAACTGTCGGAACAATGAATCCTGAATTTACCGATACGATCAGTCCAGCCTACCCTCCAAATCTAATCCGAAATATTCCAACTTTTCTGATGCACGGCTCAAGTGACAATCTCGTTCCTCCGGGTCATTCAGACTCGCTATTAATGGCTTTAAATAATAAATTTGGGACTAGTCCTGCCGAAGAGAGTGACTTTACGGCACAACATAAATTGAAAAAATATGCAAGTTGTGGCCATGGTTGGTCTGGTGGAAGTTGCAATAAAGCATTGATCCGTTCCGACCTACTTAAATGGCTAAATGCTCACCTTTAATCGACCTGATTGAATCCTGTTTTATTGACTACCGCTATCAACGTAGACAGCTGAAAAGGACAAAAGAATCAACGAAAATTAACAAGGCCTATACACAAGGTTTTAACAATAAGATTTGAAAAAGTTCAAGAATCAATACGTTAAAAGGGCGTTTTGTAAAAAAGAACTAAATAAATTTGACTAGTCTAAATTATACCACTGCGTAAATAGTTTACGGACCAACTGATCATCTTTGTTAAAAAAAACAAGATGAAGATCCATGAATTTACTCAAAAATTTCCGAACGAAAACAG
>Ga0222668_1000856_pt1 | contig 16537 bp, 15 predicted proteins | sample AntAcemetagen728_FD_179823 | JGI IMG/M metagenome (GOLD analysis project Ga0222668, IMG submission 179823) | Saline water microbial communities from Ace Lake, Antarctica - #728 | ecosystem: Environmental > Aquatic > Non-marine Saline and Alkaline > Saline | place: Antarctica: Ace Lake... | reverse complement strand
TACAACTTTACCTTGATGAATTTTGCTACAAACTTAACCGCAGGTACTTTGGAGATAGACTTTTTGATAGACTTGTACTAGCCGTTGCAAAATCTTACTGGTAGGATTACGGGGAATCAATTTGACTTTGTTTTTAAGGAATTCTAGATTGACTTCTTGATAAATAAACCAATGTTTTTTAGAATTAACCAAAAAAAGCGCCGGCACGAGCGTCACGCAAGGGTTGGCGCGAGCGTCACGCTCGTGCCTAATACCAACATTATAATGTCTTATCCATTAATTTTTATAGATTTAAACTATGAGCACAAAATATCGTTTCCATAAACCAGATGCAGCTTATTTTATAAGTTTTGCTACAGTGAAATGGGTTGATGTTTTTACAAGAGAAATCTATTTTCAAATTTTAATTGAGAGTATAAAATATTGCAGAGAAAATAAAGGAATGGAGCTATTCGCTTATTGCATTATGCCAAATCACGTTCACATGATTTTTCGTTCTTTGAATGATGATCCGTCAGGTTTAATTAGAGATTTTAAAGGTTTTACATCACGTAAAATTATTGCTGCAATAAAGGAAAACCCAAGAGAGAGCAGGAAGGAATATTTACTAAAAATGTTTGAAGAAGCTGGTGCCAAAAAAAGTAATGTGGAAAAATATCAACTGTGGCAGCATGATAATAGAGCTATTGAAGTATATAGTGATAAGGTTACTAAACAGAAATTCGATTATATTCATCAAAATCCTGTTAAGGCAGGTTTAGTGTTGAATCCAATCGATTGGAAATACAGTAGTGCTAGGAATTATTATGGCGATAATTCTGTGGTTGAAATTGATTTATTAGGTTCAAAAATGGAATAGTAAAGTTAGTAGGGCACGAGCGAGACGCTCGCGCCAGCCTTACGGTTATATATTATGGAAATCCCAAAGCGCTAGCCAGATCTTGTCGCTCGCGCAAACGGTACGGTTATATATGATACAAAAATAATAGCTCTAGAATGTCTATGAATTTATAGCCTCTAATTTAAAAGAGAATTTTGGAAAACGAGCGCTGCGATCGTGCAAGAGGCGTTAAAAAATCAAGATACGATACTTATTTGGGCTAAAACACTAATGTAAACCCAATAATGTCATGGTCTCATTCGAAGCATTTTGTTCCGCTTCTTTTTTAGACACACCTTTTCCCATACCCCATTCTTTAGAATTAATTATCACCATTGCTGTATAAATGAAGTCGTTTTCTTTAGACGCCGCATCAACAATTTCGAAAGAGATTGTGAATTTGTTTTTTTGACCCCAGATCAGTAACAAACTTTTAAAATCCAATTCCTGCGATAATACTTCTTTAAAATTAATGTATCGCTTGAGTATATTATTTTCAAAAATTGCTTTTGTTGTCTCGTAATTTGAGTCTAGAAAAATTGCCCCGATAAGCGCTTCAAAAGCATTTCCCTCAATCGTCGCTACTTTAATTGAACGACCTGTTCTGTATCGAATATAATCAGCTAATTTGACTTCACCAGCAATATAAGATAGCATTTTTCGGTTCACAATCTTGGCTTTAACTTTCGTTAAATAACCCTCATCTTCTTTTGGGAAATGATCGTAAAGGTACTGTGCAACAATAAGGTCGATTACGGTGTCACCGAGAAATTCGAGACGCTCATTACTTTCCACGTTTTCACGTGTATTACTAAATGATTTATGCGTCAACGCCTGAATAAAGGTGTCGATATTTTTCGGTCGATAATTAAATTTTTTTACTAAAAATTGCTCCAAACGGTGTTCCCTTGGCTCTTTCCTTTTCTTGAAAAAAAGTCTAATCTTTAGTAGCTTAGCCCTCATACTTTTTGAAAATCACAGACGTGTTGTGACCTCCGAAACCAAAAGTATTACTCAAGGCATATTTTACTTTACGTTCTTGGGCTTTATTGAACGTAAAGTTTAATTTATTATCAATCTCCGGATCATCCGTAAAATGATTGATAGTTGGAGGAACGATATCGTACTGAATTGCTTTGATACATGCAATCGCCTCAATAGCACCAGCAGCACCTAATAAATGGCCTGTCATGGATTTAGTTGAAGAGATGTTTAGATTGTATGCATGGTCACCAAATACGTGCTTAATCGCTTTTGTTTCAGCAATATCTCCTAAAGGAGTGGACGTACCGTGAACATTAATATAATCAATGTCTTCTGGCTTAAGATTGGCTTCTTTAAGCGCTTGTTTCATTACACTTATTGCTCCCAACCCTTCAGGATGCGGAGCTGTGATATGATAAGCGTCAGCAGACAATCCGCTTCCAACAATTTCAGCATAGATTTTTGCTCCTCGCGCTTTTGCGTGCTCTAATTCTTCGATAATTAAAGCACCCGAGCCCTCTCCCAAAACAAAACCTTCTCGATCCAAATCAAATGGGCGCGAAGCTGTTTTCGGATCATCATTGCGTGTTGATAATGCTTTCAATGCATTAAATCCACCAATACCGGGTTCATTCACACATGCCTCAGATCCGCCAGAAATAATAATATCCGCTTTGTCTAAGCGAATTAAATTAAAGGCATCAATCATGGCATTGTTAGAAGAAGCACAAGCAGATACGGTTACATAATTTGGCCCTCTAAATCCGTATTTAATTGAAATATGGCCTGCGGCGATATCTACAATCATTTTGGGAATAAAAAAGGGATTAAATCGTGGTGTCCCATCCCCAGAAGCAAAACCATTCGCTTCTTCTTGGAATGTAGTCAAACCACCTATGCCCGAGCCCCAAATTACACCAGCTCGCTCAAGGTCGATTTTTTCTAAATCAATCCCCGAGTCCGCCATAGCTTCTGTAGCAGAAACTACGGCGTACTGAGAAAATGGGTCTAATCTTCTTGCTTCCCTGCGATCAATGTGATCATCAACATTAAAGTTTTTGACCTCACAGGCAAATTGCGTTTTAAACTTTTCAGCATCAAAACGAGTTATTTTAGCAGCTCCACTAACCCCGGCTTTTAACGAATCCCAATATTCATCAACAGTGTTTCCTATCGGCGTCAAAGCACCAAGTCCAGTAATTACTACTCTTTTTAACTCCATTCTCTAAAAGTTAAGTTTAAAACTCAAGATGTTCTCAATTATTTTGCGTTACCCTCAATGTAGGAAACAGCGTCTCCAACAGTTTGGATTTTTTCAGCTTGATCGTCTGGAATTGCAATATTGAATTCTTTTTCAAATTCCATAATCAACTCAACTGTATCCAAAGAGTCAGCCCCTAAGTCATTCGTGAAGCTTGCTTCTGCAGTAACTTCATCTTCTGCTACTCCTAATTTGTCTACGATAATAGACATTACTTTTGATTTTACATCAGACATATTGATCTGTTTTAAATGGTTTATTCAGTCTGCAAAGAAAATACTAAAAACGCAGAAAATCAAAATTTACCCATAATAAATTGCGATTTGTTCGAGCGACTTTCGCTCTAAGTCAGGAACAGTCGCTGTTTCAAGCGCATATCCAATTGGTAAAAGTAGGTACGGTTTTTCATTATTTGGGCGATTTAGTGCCTTCGAAATAAAATTCATGGGACTCGGAGTATGCGTCAAAGTCACTAATCCCGCGTGATGTATGGCTGAAATCAGAAATCCACATGCAATTCCAACGGACTCATTCACGTAATAATTATTTATTTTTTGCCCGTTTTCGCCGTAATCAAAGGTCTTTTTCATCACAACAATGATCCAAGGTGCAACATCAATAAACTCTTTTACAGCATTTGTTCCAATTTTTTCTAGATCTTTTCGCCAACGATCACTCATTCGCCCCTCATAATTTTTGCGCTCTTCTTCTTCGGCCAATTCACGCAACTTATGTTTCAATTCTGCATTGCTAATCACGCAAAATGTCCACGGCTGTTTATGCGCTCCTGATGGAGCTGTGGAGGCGGTCTTTATCATGTTATTTATTACCTCTATTGGCACTTCTCGATCCGAAAAATCACGAACTGATCTTCTTTCGTTCATGAATTGATAATATGCTTCGGATCGAGATAGCATTTCAACAGGATCAAACTCCACCTGTCGATAAGGTATATTTAAGTATTCTTCATTTTTCATCTAGGGTATTTTCTAGTCCGTGATCCTGTCATTAATTTTAAATTGGACAGAACACACTTCATGCTCACATTAAAAGTAAAAAAATAAACGGCTTCTCTTCTCTAAATTGGGTTAACTTTGTCTTCAAATGCTTAAAACCTGATCCTTAAAGGGTCAACTGATAAGATGAAAATAAACATAGCCATCTTTGCTTCAGGAGGCGGATCAAATGCAGAAGAGATTATTCAGCACTTTGAATCTTCTGAAAAAGGCACAATCGCCTTAATCGTTACCAATAATGAAAATGCTTTTGTAATCGAACGAGCGAAAAATCATGGAATTCCGTGTTATATTCACTCAAAAGAAGATGCTGAAAACGGAACCTTGGAACAAAAATTAACCGAATTTAAAATCGGTTTTATTGTATTAGCTGGATATTTGAAAAAAATTCATCCCTCTTTAATCAAAGCTTTCCCAAAAAAAATCGTGAATATTCACCCTGCATTACTGCCCAAATTTGGTGGTAAAGGTATGTATGGAATGAATGTTCACCGCGCTGTTGTCGAAGCGAAAGAACGTAAATCCGGAATTACCATTCACTATGTGAATGCAAATTATGATGAAGGAAATGTCATTGAACAGCATCAGTGTTTAATTAGCTTATCTGCTTCACCCGAGTATGTGCAAGAGCGTGTATTGGAATTAGAACATAAATATTTTGCGCCTTGCATTGAAAGATTAGTAGCGAATATTCGTTAAACCCTTTTCTAATTGTATCTTTGCACTTTTTTTTAACTCTTGCTTGTGATGAATTACAATGATTTATTAGAAATTGGGAAGGCATTTATGATCCTTTTCGCGGTAATTGATATCGTTGGATCAATTCCAATTATCGTAAAATTAAAAAAGAAAGCGGGTGATATTCACGCCTTAAAAGCCTCTCTTGTTGCACTAACGATAATGCTTGCTTTCCTATTTATCGGCGAAGGAATTCTTAGCTTTTTAGGGGTAGATATTAAAGCATTCGCTGTAGTAGGTTCGCTCATCATTTTTGCCTTAGGTGCTGAAATGATATTTGGAATTCATGTTTTTCGCGGCGAAGACCAAACTTCTCCAAAGGTTGTTTCGATTGTGCCTTTGGCTTTTCCCATTATTGCTGGTGCGGGAACAATGACGACAATCGTATCGCTTCAGGCTGAATACAAGTTAACCAATATCGCGATTGCCATTTTTTTGAACATGATAATCGTTTTTATTGTCTTGAAATTAACGAAACGAATTGAACGATTTTTGGGTCAAGGTGGAATTGCCATTCTACAAAAAGTATTTGGCATAATCCTACTCGCCATTGCTGTGAAACTATTTGCAGATAATGCAAAATTATTATTTCAATAAGAAGTTGTAACGAACGAGCTAGGTCTGCGTTTAACTTTAAAAACCAAACCTATGAAATTTAGTTACCTCTTATTTTGCTCCTTTTTCTTTTTGGCATTTCAAACAACGAAACCGATAAAGTCGAATAAGCCCCCGAAAGGATACGCCTTTATTCCTGCCGGAATAGTTGATGTTGGAGGAGAGAAACAAGCTATATCCCCTTTTTTAATGCCCGAAACGGAAGTTACGAATGAGCAATATCGACGATTCTTAGCTGATTTAAAATCAGAAGGGAAAGATTCGCTCTTTCGATTAGCCTATCCTGATACAGCGGCATGGAAAATAAAAGATTGGCAAATGGAGCCTATGGCCAAGATGTATTTTTGGCATCCCGCCTATGATCGTTATCCGGTTGTTAATGTGAGTAAAATGGGTGCAGATTTATATTGTAAATGGCTAGAAAACCAGCTAAAAGAAAGCTATGGAAATCAGATCAAGTCGGTGCGTTTGCCGCATTCCGTAGAGTGGACCTATGCTGCCAAGGCAGGAGATGATCGTGCAGTTTATCCTTGGGGAGGATCTTATTTAATGAATTCAAAAGGATGTTATTTGGCAAATTTCAGTGTTGTGGGGGATCAAAATATCCGTAAAACGGAGAATGGATTGGAAGTTGTTACAGACAGCACCTTCATTCCTGACATGTCAATCCTCGATCATTCCCTTTTAACTGCTATTGCTAAATCCTATCAACCAAATGAATTCAATTTATACAATATGAGTGGCAATGTAGCAGAATTAACCGCAGAAAATCTTGCTATGGGTGGGCACTGGAATTCAACAGGCTATGACATTCGTATTACAAGTGAAATTCCATTCGAAAAGCCAAATCCTTTTGTTGGATTTCGACCAATTATTGAGTTGAAATAAATTGGCGTAAGATTTGCTTGCAGCTATCTATTATATTTGCAACCTATCATTTTATCGGATCATGAAAAAAATTCTTTTACTCTTGCTAATTGCTCTCAATACGTCAAGTTTTGCACAAGTCTATAATTATGGTGCTGACGAAATCACTTTTAAAGATTTGATCGCTAACGGAATTACGTATGTGCGCACAGGAGATTCACTTTTTGATGCGCGTGTAGTAGAAGCACTGGAAGATCATTGGAAGATTACTGAGTTTAGCGTAGTTGATCAATACAAACGACCTGAAAAAACGTCTACCGCTTTGTTTATTACAACAAAAGAACGGACTGGAAAACACACCTCTGATCGTAAAAATCAACATGTATTGGTGATGCAACCGGCTGAAATTTACGTGCCGCGAAAGGATGTGAAAATGGAAGAAACGTTGGGTTATATGTACCTCAACGGTTTCTATGATTTGGTCGCACAAGAAGAGGAATATCGCTATGTTTATATTTTAGTTCAGTCCCTGAACCGTGGCATTTCTCTCATTAAAGAAAAACGATTGGTAGGCGAGCCAGACGATTTAAATGATAAAATTAATGATGCCATCAGAGGAGAAGACGGTCCTTCGGTTGGTCATACGCTGATATTGAATCGCGAACAAACCCGTCACGCTATCTTAACACCTGATTTGGATAAGCTCAATATCGACTATCGCCTTTTAGCTGAAGAAGAATATTATGAAACCTTGGACAAAAAAGATCCTGCTCATCTGATTCTTTATTTTGCCGTAAACCGATTCACAGAAATGGCCTTGGTAAAATTAGAAAGCGGTAAAACACTTTATGCAAAGCATTTTAGGGGCGATTATCCAACACTAGATAAAAAAGAATTGAAAGAAATAGCCGGTTTCTTTCTAAAATAAGTTCATGGTATAAAATTTGATTCATTTCATGAAAATCCAAAATCATGAACTATAAAACCTCTTTTTTACTACTCGTCTTTTGCAGTCCATTTTTGAGCTTCTCATACATCAAATCCATGGAGCTCCATTATAACCCCAGAGAAGTCTTCAAAGGAAATACGTTTACCCTGGGCTTCTCGAGCACGACGAATAGGGATAATGTTCATCAGTCGAACAACCCAAAATCAAAATACAGGGCAGAGAATTTTATTGTTCAGGCGGATCCATCCATTCGAATCACAAAAACAAATGTCTCGCTTGAAATTTATATTCCAGCACAATTTGAAGGCGATCAGTTTTCTATGAGTCTAACCGATTATTTCAATACTAAATCTAAATTCAATTTTGACATCCCTCTCTTCGATTATGTCGCCGAAACAAAAGCCATTCAGATTATGTCGCCTTCGAAAGGGTTTGTGGAATATACAATTGGTGAAATGAACATTGAAGCGATCCTTAAAAATAACACCATTTTATCCATTGCCCGTTCGAGTCAAATGACTTGGAGTGATTTTGATGTTCGCATTATATACGGTCGTCAATTTAAAGTGATTTCAAATCAAGTTGCTATCCACTCTTCCCATTGTAATGATTCTATTGTTTTTACCGCATCCCTAAAAACAAACCCATCAATAGCTGTGAGACAAGCCTTTCCCATCTTGAAAAATTCACGCATACTCGCCGACTTTTCTGGAGAAAAAGTAACTGAAAATTCGAAAGCATCAGCGGGTACAAACGGAATTAATGGGGATTTGTTTAGAGGCTTAGATGGAACAAAAGGAGGCGGTGGTGCCAATGGTTCAAATGGTTTTGACGGATTAAATGGTAAAGATTTACACGTTTATTACAGTCTCGTTTTAGAAGATTGTTCGACAGATACCGTTTTAAAAATCGAAATTAAAAACACATCCGGGGAGCCATTAGCCTTATATTATATTGATAAATCGCAACAAGTCATTCAAATTAGCGCAAACGGAGGAGATGGTGGCATAGGGGGTGAAGGTGGCAATGGTGGTAATGGTGGTCACGCTCATTTATATCTTGATCCTGAAGACAGAATAGCTGGAAACGGCGGTGATGCAGGAGATGCAGGAGATGCAGGACGCGGAGGAAACGGAGGTGATGGCGGATCAATTATCGTTTATTATACCGCGAATGCCGAACAGTATTTAAATCAACTTATTTTACTCTCTCTTGGCGGTAATGGCGGTTTTGGAGGTGCTCCAGGAAAAATTGGACGTGGCGGTAATCTAGGAAATGGAAATGGAAGTCGGGGAAATTTAGGAAGAGACGGGCGTCAAGGAACTTTAGGTAGTCAAGGTTATGATGGAAGAGATGGAAGTATTGCCTTCATTTTAATTTCAGAATAAAAGATCGAAGTAAACAATTTCGTTCGCTCACTGTTTCATTAGCCACGAATCATTCGTACCTTTGTAATAATGGAGCAAAAGAGAAGACCTGTATCAGATTGGTTACCAATTACTAAAAAGGAGTTAGAAGCCCACGGTTGGGAGGAGCTGGATGTTGTTTTAGTTTCGGGAGATGCCTATGTGGATCATCCTTCTTTCGGTCCTGCGGTAATCGGTCGAATTATTGAAAGCGAGGGTTTCCGTATTGGAATCATTCCTCAGCCGAATTGGCAAGATGATTTACGCGATTTTAAAAAATTTGGCGCACCAAAATATTTCTTTGGCGTTACTTCTGGTTGTATGGATTCTATGGTGAATCACTATACCGCTGGTAAACGTAAACGCTCATCAGACTCTTATACACCGGGCGGACAGGCTGGTTTTAGACCAGACTATGCAACGGTTGAATACACAAAAATTCTTAAGCAACTCTATCCTGATGTACCCGTTGTGATCGGTGGAATTGAAGCGTCACTTCGCCGTGTAACACATTATGATTATTGGGCGGATAAACTCTTTCCAAACATCTTGCAACTGAGCGGTGCTGATCTATTGGTTTACGGAATGGGTGAACAACCCTTGCGTGAATTATTGAAATTATTAAAAAAGGGGGTTCCTTTCGAGTCCATCACCACGATTCCTCAAACCGCCATTTTGCAACCAAAAGATCAAGCGCTTCCGAAAAATAAAAATTGGGAAGATGTTTCGTTGAATTCGCATGAAAAATGTCTTGAAGATAAAATTGCTTATGCCAGTAATTTTAAAGTCGTGGAGGTTGAGTCTAATAAATTGATTGCAAGACGCATCATTCAAGAAACTGGTGAATTCAATTTGGTGATCAATCCTCCATTTAAAACAATGACTGAGGATGAAATTGACCGTTCATTTGATTTGCCGTATACGCGATTGCCGCATCCTAAATATCATAAGCGAGGGGACATACCTGCTTACGAAATGATTAAATTTTCGATCAACATGCACCGCGGATGTTTTGGAGGATGTAGTTTTTGTACCATCTCTGCGCATCAAGGCAAATTTATTGCTTCGCGAAGTGAAAAATCCATTTTAAGGGAAGTAGAGCAAGTGGTCAATGATCCTGATTTTAAAGGATACATTTCCGATTTAGGGGGGCCTTCGGCAAATATGTACCGCATGAAAGGAATTGATATGGATATTTGTGAAAAATGTGTCAGTCCTTCCTGTATTCACCCCGTTATTTGCTCCAATTTAGATACAAGTCATAAACCGTTAACGGATCTTTACCGCAAAGTGGATGCCAATCCAAAGGTCAAAAAAGCGTTTGTTGGTTCGGGCATTCGATATGATTTATTGGTCAAAGATTACAATAAAAACCTCAATGTTGAAGAGGCGGAAGAATATTTAGAGCAAGTTGTCACGCGCCACGTTTCCGGTCGTTTAAAAGTTGCGCCCGAACATACGGCAGATGATACCTTGCGTATTATGCGTAAACCGTCTTTTAAGTATTTCCATAAATTCAAAGAAAGTTACGATCGAATACAAGAAAAGAACGGTCTCAATCAACCGCTTATCCCCTATTTTATTTCTTCTCATCCTGGATGCAAGGAAGAAGACATGGCCAATCTGGCTGCTGAAACGAAAGAGATGGGGTTCCAACTCGAACAAGTGCAGGATTTTACGCCGACACCAATGACAGTTGCTACGGTCATCTATTATTCGGGAGTACATCCCTATACCTTAAAACCAACTTTTGCTCCAAAAACCAAAGAAGAGAAAAAAGATCAACACCGCTTTTTCTTTTGGTATAAACCTGAAAATCGTCAATGGGTAAAAGATAAACTCTTATCTGTTGGTAAAGCAGATCTTTTAGAACGTTTGGTTGGCACCAGTTCAACACGCTCAGAAAAAAGAGAAATGCCAAAATGGCTAAAGGAGAAACGCGAGAATAAAGAGGGTTCGAACGGAAATGGTCGTCCTTCTTCTGGAAGATCGCGAAAAGGGAAAAAATAAATTAGGCCGATTTATATACACTAATTGCTATCGGTTAATGCGTCCTCTTTAATTTGAAATTGGAAAGGGTCCTCCTTTTAGCCTTCCTATCTCAAAACACCTTTTTATCAATTATCTGCACCGTTTTTTATACCTTTAAAGTATTAAAGATTTAAAAACAACATACCATGAAAAAAATTGGTTTATCACTAGCAGTAATTTTGGCCGTTTCTATAGGTCTTTATTACCTTGTTCCCGTTTCACATGATGAAGTACAAGTCGCAGCACATTCGATAACCCATAACGAGAGCAAAGAATTAGAACCTCACGATCAATGGCTAATCATTCGTTCCTACCCTGACGGATTTGATCAAGTTGAATTTATGGAACGGTTGCATGAAATAGAGGCACATAAAATTGCAGCTGAAGATAACCGTGATGTTGAACTCGGATTGGATTGGCAAGAAGAGGGGCCAGGTAATATTGGCGGGCGTGTTGATGTATTGACTGTTAGTCCTACTGATCAAAATATCATTTATGCTGGAGCAACCAATGGTGGTGTTTTCAAAACAACGGACGGTGGTGATAATTGGACACCGATTTTTGACGATCAACCTTATTTAGCCATTGGCGCAATAACACTTGACCCAGAAAATGAATCGATCATTTATGTTGGAACGGGGGATCGAAATTTCACCGGCGTCTCTTTCATTGGAAATGGCGTTTATAAAAGCACCGACGCAGGTACCACTTGGAATCCAATTGGTCTAGAAGAAACGGGAGCAGTAACTGAAATCATAATCGATCCTACCAATAGTGATCGCGTTTTTGCGAGTACACTCGGCAATCCGCATGTCAAGACATTTGATCGCGGAATCTATCGTTCAGATGATGCTGGCGCAACTTGGACCAATAAATTAATTGTTACCGATTCGTCTGGAATTGTTGACCTTATTATGGATCCGAGCAATCCAAATATCCTCTATGCAAGTGGTTACAATCGCATGCGAAATTATTATGGTTCAACAATTGTTGGTCCTCAAGCTAAGATTTACAAATCCATCAACGGCGGCGACTCATGGACTGAATTGGGGGGTGGATTACCAACAGGGAACGAGTGTCGCATTGGTCTAGCCATTTCAAATGACGACCCATCTACAGTATTTGCATTATACGTTGATGGAAGTAGTATTGATGTGAAAGATATTTATAAGTCGACAAATGGAGGAACAACTTGGGCGGCTATGAATGTTCATGATGGGCCAGGCGGATTGCCGGATGTTGTAATGGGTGGATTCGGTTGGTATTTTGGTGAAGTTTATCTGAATCCCTACAATAATGATCACTTGATAATTCCGGGTGTGGATATGTATCAATCATTAGACGGCGGCCTAACGTGGGACCTTAATGTGCCCGTATGGTGGACGTATGAAGTACATGCAGACAAGCACGCAATCACGTTTTTAGATGATAATTCATACATCATTGGCACAGACGGTGGAATTTATCGAACCGACAATAATGGGGCAACATGGACAGATATTGAAAACTTACCGATTACGCAACTCTATCATATTGATGTTCATCCTCACGAAGATGGTGTGTATGGTGGCGGAGCGCAAGACAATGGCTCCATGTCAGGTAATGCAGCAAGCTTCAATTCGTGGGAGCGATTATATGGTGGTGACGGATTCCGTGTGACATTTTTAGATTTGGATGCAGGTGCAGCCTATTATGAAACTCAAAATGGAAATTTGAGATATGTGCCGTCTGGCGGAGGATCAACAAATGTTTCCCCCTCTACTGCAGGGTCAGATCGATCCAACTGGGATATGCCCTATTATATCAATGAGCAAACAGCCGAACTTTTTTGCGGAACGGCAGCCATTCAATTAATGGAAGGCGCTCCTTTTGGCAGTCATGAATATATTAGTGGAGATTTAACTCGTGTAGGTTTGGGAGGTCCATACGAAGGAACGGCAAATTATCATACAATCACTGAAATAGATCAACCGTTGGATGATGAGGATCTATTGTACGTTGGAACGAGTGATGGATTAGTTTGGCGTGGAGAGAGAGCAGGTGGTTCATGGGATTGGATTAATATTACAGGGGATCTTCCAAATCGTTATGTTACTGGAATTCGTTGCTCGCCTAATAATCCAGGAACAGTTTACGCATGTTTTTCAGGATATAAAAGTGATGAAGACATTGCCTATCTCTATAAATCGGATGATTTTGGGGCAACATGGACAAGTATTTCAAGTGACTTACCAGGTATCACTGTGAATGATGTGCTTATTGTTCCGGGTTATGAAGAAGATGAATATTTATTCGCTGGATTAGATGGTGGTGTTTATTTCAGTTCGAACAACGGCGGTAATTGGGACTATATGGGAGTGGGGATGCCTGTCGTTACGGTGAGTGAATTGCATTTAGATGCCGCAAATGAAAAATTGATCGCCGGAACTTTTTCACGTTCGATTTGGTCGTATGATGTGAGCTGGATGGAACCGATTGTTGTGATTATAGATGATGCGGGGATAGCAGAAAATAAAGTGCTGAATAAATTGACACTCTATCCTAATCCCGTTCATGAAGAAGTGTTTTTTGATCGTGTTGAAGAGGATCGGATGCAGCTCTACTCTCTTGATGGTAAAAGTGTTGGTAGCCATCAAATCATTCATTTAAACGGAAGTTCAAAAGTTAATTTATCCCAACTTAAAACAGGGACATATGTTTACGTGATCGGCGATAAGTCAGGCACCTTAATTAAAAAATAGTTGTACGTTGCTACTGGGTAAAAGTAACACTTTCAAAACCAACTGAAAGTTTTGCTTTTTTTCCCATAATTAATGCGCGATTATCATCTATATGTCCTGCGGGAAAATTAAATGCCAATGGAATATTGAGTGGAGCAATATGATCATGGATAACCTCCTCAACGGATTTGCCATAAGGAATTTCAGAATCTTTCATATGCGTCATTCCACCAACCATCAGGCCTTTTATTTGTTTTAATTTACCTGCTTTTTTTAAGGCATAAAACATTCGATCAACAGCATAAACCGCTTCACCAACCTCTTCGATAAATAAGATTTTATCCTTGAAATTTGCTTCCGAGTTTGTGCCCAAAAGCGAATACAGAATGGCTAAATTCCCTCCTATTACCTCTGCCTCAACGTCACCTAAAACATTGCGGGCGTGAGAACCAAATTCATATGTGTTTTCTCTTCCCTTAAGTGCGTTTAATAAGGATTCAAGTGCTTCTGTTGTGTTTTCAGCAAAATTTAAAGGCGCCGTTGCATGTATGGTTTGGAGCTGAAAATTAGCCGTAATATGACTGTGAAAAACGGTTACATCACTATAGCCTACAATTAATTTTGGATCTTGTAAAAAAGCTGAAAAATCCAATTCGTCAATCAGTTGAACACATCCATACCCTCCCCGGGCACACAAAATAATATCAATTGAAGGGTCATCTAACGCATATTGAAAATCACTTAATCGTTCCTGTACCGTTCCTGAAAAATAATGATCCTGACCTAAAGCATACGTGCCGATTTCTATTTCAAAACCATGTTCTTCAAGAAAGTTTTCCGCAAAATCAACATGAACTTGATCAATGGATTTGGCAGGAGAAACGATACGAATTTTTTTCATATTTTAAATTTAGTCAATTCAAGAATAATAGCGACATTTACGAATGGCTGAATTAACCAAAACCCAAATTATTAACGCGAGCAAAGAAATCGCAAAACGCGCAATTCCTTATTTAATAATTGTTCCAATTGCTATAATTTTTCATTTAATAGTCTTATCTATATGGGCTTATTATTTTCGTGATTTACATGATTTGATTTACTATCTCGTTATTATCTTCGGAATATTACTTCCAATTATGGCTTATGTTTCTTGGGGAATAAAACGTTTTGTTGCCGGGGCTTATTTGGGCATTCACAACAATATCATTGAACCTCAACTTCATCCCTTTTGCAAAAAAACAGCCGATTTAATCCTTCACAATACGTTTAATAATAGTTCGATACCAAATCACATAGTTTTGATCACTTCCTGGCGAGCAAAAGTGGATAATTCTATAAATTCTTTGCCGTCCATCCTTCAATTTGTAATAAGGCGGGTGACGAGAAAATTAAGTTTAGCCACTTCTGTTGTCGACAAACTACAATTGATCGGAAATAAAGATCCGGATGGAATTGCAAATTTGCTAAATAAAGAATTGGCTTTAGCATTAATTACAACGAGCAATAATGTGGTTCCTCCTTGGCTTCGCTTTAGTATTCCAGTTACACTTGGCTATTATTTTTTTATCTGGTTTATTTAAGGTGATATTTCAACTGTTTTTCACAGTACTTCAGTCGAAAATAGTTTGGCCGCTTAAGAAAAATTGAAAGCTCAACTGAATCAAAAAATGGTATCGGAACAATCTTTTGGAATGAAACGTTAATCATCTGATACGGTTTAATACATAACTCGCACAGTAGGCGAAAATTTTGTGCAAATTGAATATAAAAATTTTATTTTTAGATGATTAATCTATTCTTATGATAAAATTTTCTTTCTTGCTTTTTTCATGCTTTTGCTTCTTAAGCTTCGGACAAATCAACGATTTAAAGTTAGACAGCATCTTTCACCGATCGAATGTTGGTGAATTTTATGCCAATGGTTTAGAATATTTTCAATTGCCTGCAAGCCAATTACGACCGATTGAATGCTCTGCTCTTGTTTCTAATATTGGTGAAAATGATTTAACAAATTGCTATTTGCAAGTTGAAGTGATCTTAGACGGATTAACTTTTATCACTGTTTTTAGCGATTCAGTATTTATTCCAATTGGCAGTCAGGACTCAATTTACCTTAATACTTCAATTAATTTAACCGGCGAACCTATTGGACTTTATACGTTTAAATACACTATGTTTTCGGACAGTCTAGAGGCGGATTATATGAATAATTCGGCATCATTTAATTTTGGAATTACAAATCATATTTTGTCTCGAAGTGATTTTGCTATTCAAGACTCATCTAAACATTATTATTCGGACTCTCTGGAAATATATAGTTTTGGCTATGTTTTTCAAGTAGAAAACGAAACTTGTTTGAATGCTATTTATCCTTGGATGTCTAATGATCCATTGAATAGCCAAATTTTGTATCTCTTAGATGCTACTCTTTTCGTACTAGATACATTGGCTGAAAATAACTTTTCTCCAATTGCAGTTACTGAAAGTGATTATGTTCCAACTGAAGATTTAGGAGGTCCAACCGAAATTAAGTTTGGTCCTTTTGATAATGTATTAGAGGCCGGTAAAACATATTTAATCACGATAAACTCCTTATCAAAAATACATGATTTTTACCTTAGCCAAGAAACAATTGATTCAACTGTTTTTCGCGCCCTTACAGATGGAACGCCTGGTAGTGCACATCTTGATAAAGAACCGCTATCAAATATGAGAATGATAAAAATGGATCTTGAATTTGAAACAGGTTATTATTGTTCAGCTTCACTAGACGAACAAAAACTATCAAACTTAAAAATATATCCAAATCCCGCTACTGATTTTGTAACGCTTGAATATGACTTAACTAAAAATTCGCTTATTCAATTAATTGATATTAATGGTCGTTTAATTCGCGAATTTGAAGCAACTAATACAGCAACAAATCTATTAACATTAAACCTTGAAAATGTAAAAATCGGTACCTATTTTATTCGAATTACTACCGAAAATGAGTCCATTTCAATGCAATTATTTATTTATTAATTCTCTCCATAATAAATCTATAGAAATGAAACATTTTGGATTG
>Ga0222668_1000851_pt1 | contig 16647 bp, 20 predicted proteins | sample AntAcemetagen728_FD_179823 | JGI IMG/M metagenome (GOLD analysis project Ga0222668, IMG submission 179823) | Saline water microbial communities from Ace Lake, Antarctica - #728 | ecosystem: Environmental > Aquatic > Non-marine Saline and Alkaline > Saline | place: Antarctica: Ace Lake... | reverse complement strand
TTGAGGCTAATCTCAAAGACCTCACCGCCGGGTACACCACCTTTGCCACCGGAGGGATCAAGCTCCAGCCGCACCTCATCACCAGAATCACGGATGAAAACGGGAAACTCCTTTTCAAGGCCACCCGGGGGACTCTGCGAATCTTCTCTCCCGCCGCCACCCAAATGACCTCATCCCTTCTCGAAGATGTCCTCACCCTGGGAACCGCGTCGCAGGCCCGGCGCTACGGACTTCGCCATACCGCCGCAGGAAAAACCGGCACCACCAATGACTACCAGGACGCCTGGTTTATCGGGTTCGACCGACGTCTCACCTGTGGAGTCTGGGTCGGATTTGACCGCCCCCAGAAAATCATGCCCGGCGGCAGCGGAGGCACCCTCGCCCTCCCCATCTGGGTGGACATTATGGAAGCTCCGCAAGGTCCAAGTCGCGAGTGACGATCACGGGAAAGACTCGACCGATGCGGGGTTCCGGCTCGTTGCACCGACTTATTTTCCAGGAAAAGAGTTCCTTCCGTTTCCGGAAAGCTGCATTTGACCCGCGCCACCACTGTTTCCAAGATCGAGAATCGCGGCCCGCTCTCGCTGATGGCGTCCGCATTCAGACCCGCCCGGTCATCGCGTCCACCCGGGCCTTCACCGCCGGGTCCATCGTGATGAGCGGCGGCCATTCCCTCGCAAATCCCTCGCCCGCCAATTTCTTCGTCGCGTCGATCCCCATTTTCGATCCCCTGGCAATCTCACTCGTGGCATGATCAAGCACATCGGAGGGCCCTTTGGTCAACATGCTGTCGCGCTGGGGATCGGTGTTCGCGCACAAATGGAACAACACCTCGCTCGTGGTGTGCACATCGACCCCCGCATCCACCACCACGATGTATTTGGAAAACATCATCTGCCCCATGCCCCAAAGCCCATGCATGATTTTATACGCCTGCATCGGGTAGGTCTTTTTGATGCTGACAAAAACGGCATTGTGAAACACCCCCTCGGCCGGTAGGGCGATGTCCACGATCTCGGGGAAGTTCATTTGGAAAATGGGCAAAAACAATTTTACCGAAGCTCCGCCCATATAAAAATCCTCCATCGGAGGAATTCCAACAATGGTCGCCGGATAAATGGCGTCCTTCCGATGAGTGATGGCCGTGACGTGAAAGACCGGATACGGCTCCGGCAAAGTGTAATAGCCGGTGTGATCACCAAAGGGGCCTTCTTCGCGCAAAGGCTCAGAAGGATCGACATAACCCTCGATGACAAAATCCGCATTGGCGGGCACTTCCAGATCATTGGTTTCGCATTTGACCATCTCGACCGACTTTTTGCGCAGGTAGCCGGCGAGAAGAAATTCATCGAGGCCATCCGGGAGTGGCGCGGTCGCGGCAAAAGGGAAGACCGGATCGCCGCCGAGAAAAATGGCGACGGGCATGCGGGTGCCGGTCTCATAGTAGCGTCGTCCATGGCGAGCGGCCACCTTTTGCAACTGCCAGTGCATTCCCGTCGATCCCTGATCGTAAATTTGCACCCGATACATGCCGAGATTTCGCTCCCCGGTGTCCGGGTCTTGCGTGACCACACACGGCAGGGTGATAAACCGTCCCCCATCCAAAGGCCAACATTGCAAGATGGGCAGGTTGAGAAGGGTTGAAGGTTGCCGGTTGAGGGTTGAGGGAGTCTTCCAATCGGGGGCGCCGGGCCAACTCGCAACCCTCGATTCCGGACTCTCAATTTTATGAATAACATCCTTGCAGGGGCCGGTGCGAACTCGCTTGGGGCGGGCATGGCGCAATTCGAAGGCCGTGCTCAAAAGTTTGACCGTTTCACGAAAATTCGTCGGAGGTTTCGCTTTCATCAGCGACCCCAGTTCGGCGGCAACCGCATCGACACTACTTGCGCCCATGCTGATGGCCATCCGCCGATGGGACCCCATCGTATTGATGGCGACCGGAAAGGGGCTGATGACGCCATTCACCATCGGTTTTTCTATCAAGAGCGCCTTACCCCCATCGGGAGACTTCATTTCCCGGTCCGCCAATACGGTGATCTCAAGCTCCGTCGCGACGGGTTCAGTGATCCGTTTGAGCTCCCCCGCAGCGTCGAGGGCTTCGATGAATTCACGATATGAAGAATAGGCCATGGCAGATAAATCTTAAAACGGAGCTGACGATTGCGTGTTGATGGTGGAGAGACTGAGTTGGAAAGCCAAGCCGTTGCTGCGCACCCTATGCAGCCGCAACTGTCGTCGACAGCGGGAATCGCCTTGCGGGTGAAGGGGCTGTTGGCGCGAGTCGCTCACTTTTTTAATTATCAACGCACACCGATCAACTTTCAACTCGGCTTTTAGAATAATGACACCCGGCTTCGATCCGGAGGGATCAGTGAGGTGATCCCCTTCCATAATTGACAAAATCAAGGCTGGCAACCATCCCCCCGGAAAATTTCCTCAATAATCTGACAGAAAAAGATTGTTTTCCAAAACCTGGAGGCCATATTTCCCCTCCCTTTTCTAAAGGAGTCTTAGCTCAATTGGTTAGAGCGCTGCCCTGTCACGGCAGAGGTTGCGGGTTCGAGTCCCGTAGACTCCGCTTTTTTGTGCCCTGATTTAGAGGCACTTACGGCTCTACACCAAACAATGGGGATGATGTCAATTTGTTGGGTTGTGGTTAGCCGCATTGAGCGATGACGCGCAAGCGGTAATTGTGGAAGTTTCTAAAGCCATAAGCACGGCGTTGAATGAGCTTCATCTTTCTGTGGAAGCCCTCGGTGATGCCTTTATTTTTTGTAAAGCGCCACATGGTGACGAGAGCGTCTCGCCAAGAGTGGACCGGCTAAAGCCGGGACTCCAACGGTCCGAGCGGGGCATCGGTTTTCCTCGCTCTATCTTGTGATCCGGGTGACCTCAGGAGGTCTCACCTTGGAGGTTTTGTTGCAGGAACGGTTGACCCTCGTGCGTCCCACAGAATTCCCTACGCTTTCGGCAAGAGGAGCGCCGCCAACTGCTGCTGTTGAGGCGCGGTGAGAAATTTCTTCGTCTGGTCGAGCGCGTTCTGCCGGATTTTTACAATCTGCGCCACCTTCTGCTCATCAGAGATAGTCCCATCGGCCTTTACTTTCGCTCCCTGCTCCTGCATTGCTCGGAGGATCGTCCGCATTGAGAGTTTCTGCGGCATCGACAAACCCATTCCCTTGATTGTCGATTCTAGCTCCGATTTCGAGGGGCTGCTCAACCCGGCGGGTGATTGCGCGATTGCAGAATCCGTCGCAAGCGACACGACGACTAGACAAACCCCACCCCAAAGGAAATTTTTCACGACAACCTCCTACTCTCCTGCCAGCCCAAGTCAATGATGGACGGAGGAAGGGTTGGTCATGGACGGCGAATACCACGCTTCGATTCAGAGGCGATTTCCAATTGTTTTTCAAATCTTATAATGACCAAGCTGACAGCCGAAACTCTCGTTGATGGGCCCTGCCGAGTGCCAGGGCGTCAGGAGGGTGGTGTCATGCCTGGCCGGATGATCGCTGTGGGCATGGGTGATGGCACCGCGTGAGCGAGATCTGCGTGAGTCGAACCACACATTGCATTCCGGCAAGTGGATTGGGTGTCCGCGTTGGACCTCGATTATTTGGTCGCTCGGGTCCGCCGGGGTTGTTGGGGTTTGCGGAGAGCGGCTTGCCACGTTTTCGCAAGGGCGAGCTTCTCGGATTTTCCGAGCGATTTAACAAAATATTCCAAGACGGAGGCGGAGGACCGATTTTCGGAAGCGGTGAAGGCGACAAGTTTGGCGGGACGATGAGCCCGGACATAGGCGGATCCTTTTCCGCTATTGTGGACGTCCAAACGCTTTTGCATGTCGGTGGTGATCCCGGTGTAGAGGCCGCCGTTTGCACAGCGAAGGAGGTAAACGAACCACGGTTTGGGCTTCGCTGGCGACGGAGGATTGGACTTTGTGGAACCCATGGGGTCAGGGAGAGGCGGGCCGCCGGGTTTCAATCAGTGCCTCAGGCGGCAAGGCCTGCGGCATGACCGGAGGCCCAGGCCCATTGGAAATTAAATCCTCCGAGCCAGCCGGTGACGTCGACCACTTCGCCAATAAAGTAGAGGCCTTCGACGTCGCGGGCTTGCATGGTTTTGGAGGAGAGGTCGGAGGTGTCGATTCCGCCGAGGGTGACTTCGGCTTTGGGGTATCCTTCCGTGCCGGAGATGGGGAAGGGGCAGGCATGGAGGTGGCGGTGGACGGTGGCCCAATCGGATTTGGAAAATTGGGTTAGAGGCTTGGACGGAGCGTAGGTTTCGCACCAGATGTCGGCAAAGCGACGGGGCCAGTATTGACCCAAGAGCGCGGGAAGGCTGGTTTTGGAACCGAAGTCGGAGAGGTCCGCGAGATCGGGAAGAAGGTCAACGAAGAGGGGTTCGTTTTCTTGCCAGTACGACGAGATTTGAAGGATGGCGGGACCGCTGATGCCTCGATGGGTGAAGAGAAGGGCTTCCTGGAAATCGGCTTCTTCGTGACGAATACGCACCGGGAGGGAGAGGCCGCTGAGTTCGGCCTGGGTGGAGAGCGTCGCGGCAGGAAGGGTCAAAGGCACGAGACCTGGGCGGCGTGGAGTGACCCGGAGGCCGAATTGGTGCGCGAGGCGATAGCCGAAGTCGGTCGCGCCGAGTTTAGGAAACGACAACCCGCCAGTGGCGACGACGAGGGACGATGCGGTGAGGGGGCCCAGGCTGGTCTCGAGGCGGAAGTGGTCGGATTTTTCGACTTTATGGACCGTGCATCCGCAGCGAATGGTGACTCCGGCGGCGGCACATTCCGCCAGGAGCATCTCGATGATGGCGCGGGAGCTTTGATCGCAGAATTGCTGGCCGAGTGTTTTTTCGTGGTAGGGAATGCCGTGATTTTCCACCAAAGCGAGAAAATCGTACGGGCTGAAGCGGGCGAGGGCGGAGCGACAAAAGGCCGGATTGGCCGAGAGGAAATTCTCCGGGCCGGCGCGGAGGTTGGTAAAATTGCAGCGCCCGCCGCCGGAGATGGCAATTTTTTTGCCCACCCGTTCGTTGTGTTCAAGGACGATGACCCGGCGACCCCGCCGACCCGCGGTGAGGGCGCACATGAGGCCGGCGGCACCGCCTCCGATGACGATGAGATCGGGGTTGGCTGGTGACGGCATCTCGGAGATGTACCAGCCGCCGCCCTGGCTGTCTATTCCTGCTCAAGGCTCAAGCAGGGCAAACGCATCTCAATCGGGCGGCTCGCTGAGGAAGTTGGTCCGGCGAGCCGCCAGGCCATGCCCTGCGAACGAGAATCTTATGGCGAACGATCCAAGAGTTTGATGCGTGTTCCTTGGGCGATTGCCGCTTGGCGGACGCCTATTGTTTCGCCCTACCACGGTGTGAAATTGGCCACCTTAGACGCCGACATTCCCGATGCCTTCTTCATTCTCCGGCTCTGGCTTGGGCCATTCGGCGGGCATCGTCTCTGCGCTGACTTTTGTGTGCCAAAGGAGGCTCTGAAAACGACAAGAAATTGGCAAAAGCGGAAAAGTGCGCGAAATTTCAGCTTTCCACTTTTCACTTTTCGCTTTTTCTTTGCCCAATCATGACGACGACTGCCACTCTTTTACGACCTGACGCCCCAGCGATGCCGCTGGAGAATCTGCGTGTGCGTGGCGTGACCCGCCTCATCACCCCTTCTCAAATCAAAGAACAACAACCTGCCAGTCCTGCCCAGGTGGATACCGTTCTGCAAGGAAGGGAAGCGGCCCGGGCGATTTTGCGTGGCGAGGACGATCGTTTGTTGGTGATTGCCGGTCCCTGTTCGATTCACGATCCTAAGGCGGCGATGGAATACGCCAACCGCCTAGCGGATTTGAGCCGCGAGGTTTCAGATCGGCTCTTCATTATCATGCGGGTCTATTTTGAAAAGCCACGCACCACGGTGGGGTGGAAGGGATTGATCAACGATCCTCTGATGGATGATTCCTGTGATGTTGCTCGGGGGATCGCTTTGGCCCGGAAGATTTTGCTCGATATTGCCGGCCTCGGGCTTCCCGCCGCTACGGAATTTCTCGATCCCATCATCCCGCAATACACCGCGGATCTCATCAGTTGGTCAGCGATTGGCGCGCGCACCACGGAATCCCAAACCCATCGGGAGATGGCCAGTGGCTTATCCATGCCGGTGGGGTTCAAAAATGGAACCGACGGGGGAGTGCAAGTGGCGATGGATGCCATGAAGAGCTCCCGGTCACCGCATAGTTTTCTGGGGATGGATCAAGATGGCGCCACCAGCATCGTCAAGACGACCGGCAATCCGGATAGTCACGTGGTCCTGCGCGGGGGACGGAATGGCACGAATTTTGAGGCTCCTCAGGTCAGGGCAACTTGTGAGGCCTTGGGAAAAAACGGGCTTCATCCCGCCGTGATGGTGGATTGCAGTCACGCGAATTCCAGCAAGGACCCGTTGCGTCAACCGCTGGTTTGGAAAAGCATTCTCGAGCAACGGGCTTCCGGCCGACGGGCAATCATCGGCGCGATGCTGGAAAGCAATCTCCATCCCGGAGCCCAACCGCTGGGCGACGATCTCACGACTCTCCAATACGGAGTTTCCATCACCGACGGCTGCATCGGCTGGGAAATGACGGAGGAAATCTTACGCGAAAGTGCGAAATAAGTGGGCGTAAAGTTGACTGTCTTTTCTGGGAGATCTCAAGATGATGATTTCTGAAATTCCCTTTGCTGCCATTGATTTTGAAAGTGCAGGTTTGCGACCGGGCGGCACCGAGGTGCCGGTGCAAATTGGGATCGCGCCGATGCGAGGAGGGGTAATTCCGGCGGCGGATTTTTTTGAAAGCTATCTGGCGACCGATCAAGAAATCACCTGGAGCGCCCAGAAAGTTCATGGGATCCGGCGCGAAGATTTGGCGGGGGCACCGGAACTGGCCGAACTCTGGCCTCGCGTTCGCACTTTGCTCGGCGGTCATTGGGTCGTGGCCCATGGGGCCGCCACAGAAAAACGGTTTCTCCGGGCCTTTCCGTTTCATGGCTTTGGTCCCTGGGTGGACACTTTGAAATTGGCGCGGGCGGTTTGGCCGACTCGGGGTTCTTTTGCTCTGGGTGCTTTGATTGCCGACTTGGGGATGGAAGACGAAATGCGGGAGATCCACCCTCGCTTTCGCTGGCACGACGCTCTCTCCGATGCGATAGCTTCCTTGATCCTGTTGCGCCGGATTGTGGAAGAGACGGAGATTAGCGGTAAGGAAGAGTCTCTTTTGCTTCGTCCCAATGACACGCCCTACCATCGCGGGAAGAAGTCGGGGCCGTAGGTCGGAGGCACTCGTTTAAGAACAACGTGCAGAAATGGTAAGGGAAGGACCTCGGGCCCGAGGTCTGGGGAACGACGACACGCTATAGAGCTTCGACTCATGCGCTCAAACAGGTGCCCTTCGCCTTTGCTCCCGATGAAACGCAATTCGGGCGCCCTCGAATCAACGCGGGCGCCCGGATCGGTTTCAGTTATATGCGGAAAGCTCAGTCAGGCATAAGAACGGTATCCACGACATGGATGACGCCGTTGGACTGGAAGACATCGGCAATCGTCACCGTTGAGGTGCCGCCTTTTTCATCCGTGAGGATGACCTTGTCGCCGTCCAGGCTGCCGATGAGCTTGCCCCCTTGCACCGTGGTGAGCTCAGCCGTGCCGTCGCCGGACTTGATCGCAGCAACAACTTCTTCAGCACTCATTTTTCCAAGCACCACATGGTAGGTTAAAATGCCAGCCAGCTGGTCTTTGTTCTCGGGTTTGAGCAGGGTTGCTACCGTGCCGTCGGGAAGTTTTCCGAAGGCCGCATTTGTCGGCGCAAAGACGGTGAATGGTCCGGCACCCTGTAGGGTTTCGACCAGGCCAGCCGCTTTCACCGCAGCTACCAAGGTAGTGTGGTCCGCAGAATTGGCCGCGTTTTCGACAATATTTTTGGTGGGGAGCATTTTTTGTCCTCCGACGACGGGATTCCCGGCGAGGAGCGGGGAAAGGCCGACTCCGGCAAAGAGAAAGAATGCAGCGAGGGTATGTTTTGGTGTTTTCATTTGAGGTGTTTTTTTGTGAGGCGACCGGATTGTTATGGTCGGCCTTCAAGTGGGTTTACGCCGGCCAGCGCCAACTGGGCACGTGATGGCATCAAATTTTCTGCAAACCTCTTGGGCCCGAGCGGATTTTTGTGAGACCGTGCTTGCCGGTGGAACTGACGAAAAAACTTTTGGTATCGATGGGGGGCTGGGATGTCCTCAAGCAGGCTCAGGCCATCCAGGCGGCTGGACGCGTGGTGGAGGCGTCTTATGAACCGCCACTGATGAAGGGGAAAATTGCCGAAGGTGGAAAAGAGTTTTTTTCCGGTCTCAAGATGTGCAATCCCATTGATGTGGAAAACCTCTGTCCCTGTCGGGACTCGCGGGTTCGCGGGATCATTTGCGCCCACTCGGTGGCGGTGGGGCTGGAGATTCTCGAAGGGCAGGAGGGACGACCGGGCGGTTCGATGGCATCAAGCCGGAAGGAAGTGGTCTCCGGAAATTTGGCGAGTCCGCCCGGGCCACGCGGGGCGTCCACTTCGGAAGTCCCCACGGTTGAACTTACCTTAGAAGGGTCTCTGCGCCATCTGGAGGCATTGATCGAATTCCGCTATCGCGAGCCAGGCGTGGCCAATCCCGCCCGGGAGGGCGCGGCGATGATGCGTTTGATGGAGTTGGGGTTTGAAGACGTGAAAGGCAAGGCGGTTTTGCGGGGCGAAGAATCGGTTGTTCGGTTTTTTGCGGTTGGGCTGCCCAAACTGAAACAAGATTGGACGGTGAAAGAAGGTGAGCGCTTCCAGCATGTGACGAAGGATATTGTCCGCATCGAGCCCCAGTTTGCCATTCGCGACAAAGAGGATGGGTGGCTGGATTTCCAGATCCATTATGTGGCTGGCGCGGAAGCGGTTTTCACTGCTGCGGAGGTGAGCCAACTGTTGCAAACGGGCGGTCATGTTCGGCTGAAAAATGGCCAGATAGCGGTGGCGGATGGCACCTTGGCCAGGGATTTGGAGGAAGTGCTCCGCGATTGCAATCCCGAGCAGGTCCGCGGCACTTACCGGGTGTCGGCGCAAAACCGCAGCTATTTGGAGACTAGCGTGGCGGCTTGGACCGGTCGGGAGGCGGACCCTCGGCTTGCCGGAAAGGGTAGATTGGGAGCCACTCTGCCGACCGCGATGGGGTTGCGTCCCTATCAGGTGGAGGGCGCCGAATGGCTTTTGGCCCGGGCTCAAAGCGGGTTGGGTGGATTGTTGGCCGATGAAATGGGTCTGGGCAAAACCGTGCAGGCTCTGGCTATGGTGGAATCGCTGCCGGGGATCATTCTGGTAGTTTGCCCGTCTTCGCTGGTCTGGAACTGGCGCCGGGAGGCGGCGCATTTTCTCCCGGAACTTCCCGTGCTCACCCTCGACGGGCCGCAGCGCGAAAAACGGTTTGCCGAAATTCCCAAGCACCGTTTGGTTGTGACGAGTTATGGCCTCCTCCGGAGGGATATCGCCAAGTATCGGGATTGGGAATTTTCCGCCGTCATTCTTGACGAGGCCCAGCACATCAAAAACCCGGATAGCCAAAACGCGAAAGCGGCCTGCACGCTTCGAGCCCGCAGCCGATTTATTCTCACCGGTACTCCAATTGAGAATTCGCTGCGCGATTTGTGGTCGCTCTTTGAATTTCTTTTGCCGGGTGTGCTTGGGTCGCGGGACGATTTTAAAGAGCGCTACGAAACCCCCTTGCTCAATGGCGAGCGCGGTGGCGTCTGGGAACGACTCGCTCGTCGCACCCGACCGCATTTTCTCCGTCGTCTCAAACGCGATATCCTCACCGAGTTGCCGGACAAGATCGAGCAGGTTCTGGAGGTCGAACTGACCCCGGAACAAAAAGCGGTCTATACCCGATTGCAGGAAGCGGCCCGGGAACGGATCGCTGCCCTCAAGGATCAGGGCGGGGCTGCTCGCATGCAGGTGCTGACGGCGTTGTTGCGGCTCCGACAGGCCTGCTGTGACTTGCGCCTCCTGGGGTCGCCCAAGCCGGGTTCCGCAAAAATGACGGCTTTGCTCGAACTTCTCGGAGAGGCTGTGGATGGGGGCCATCGAGTTTTGGTTTTCAGTCAGTTCACCAGCATGTTGGACCTGATCTCGGAGGACTTGAACGAAGAGGGCCTCGCCCATTGTCGCCTTGATGGTTCGACCCGGAACCGGGGCGAGGTGGTGGATCGCTTTCAAAATGATCCCACCATTCCGGTCTTCCTCATTAGCCTCAAGGCCGGCGGGGTCGGGCTCAATCTGACTGCGGCGGATACGGTGATTCATTTTGATCCCTGGTGGAATCCCGCCGTGGAGGCCCAGGCGACTGATCGAGCCCACCGGATCGGGCAGAAAAGCGTCGTCACCTCGATCAAACTCATCGCCCGCGACACCGTGGAGGAACGAGTCCTCCGCATGCAGGAGAAAAAACGCGATTTGCTCGATGGGATGGTCGATGCCGAGTCCGCACTGGAGAAATTCTCCGTTGAAGAACTGGCGGAGATGGTGGGTTGAGGATACCTTTGCTCCCCATGAATAAAATTCCCCTGATGATGTTGGCGTCTGCGGCGATGGTTCTTCCCGGTCGCGCCGCGCCGCTGGCTGAAATTCCCTTCCAAACTGCAGAGGGTAAAGCGGCAACCTTGCAGGATTATGCCGGCAAGGTGGTCTTGATCGTCAATGTCGCTTCCCGCTGCGGGAATACTCCGCAATACGCGGGCTTAGAGGATTTGTATAAAAAATATGGTTCCGAGGGTTTGGTCGTGCTCGGGTTTCCTTGCAATGACTTTGGGGGTCAGGAGCCTGGCACCAACGAGGAGATTCAGGCCTTCTGCGAAAGCAAATACGCGGTGACCTTCCCCATTTTGGATAAGGTCCACGTCAAAGGAGCAGAACAGGCGCCCCTTTATGCGGCCTTAACCGGCCCGGCGGCCAAATTCCCCGGAGACGTGAAATGGAATTTTGGCAAGTTCCTCATTGGCAAAGACGGCGAGGTGCTGGCGCGATTCGAACCGAAGGCGAAACCGGAATCTCCGGAAGTCGTTGCAGCGATTGAGGTGGCGTTGAAGTCGGGAAACTGAGCGGGCGAGTGTTTGTATGGGGCGCATCTCTGAAAAGTGCAAACCAAAGGAGCGTGGGCGTCCCGTGAAGATGCGTCTTTGCACTGATCGGAGATGCGCCCGTTTGTATGGGTGCGAATTCAGAGTTCCGTTGGAGGGGCAACCTCCGTGTTGCCCGGCGTTGGGCCAAGTGGTAATGTTATGCCATGTCAGAACGACTTGACCGCCGTGTTGGCCCTTTTACCTGTCATGCAGCTACGGCCATTAACCCATCTGGTCGAGGTCGCCACGGCCGTGAGCCAGTGTGAGAGGGTCGTGATTCTGGGCCGCCTACTCTGCCTGCACGGTGCGGAGTTGGACATCGCCAATCTGGAGGTCGAGGGCGCTTTCGGCCGTGCGGAGGAACCCCTCGGTGGCGTCTGTCAGGGCCACATTGAGGTGGCCGAGTTGGTCGATCGGAGCGGCGAGGGAATGGGTTTCGAGGAGGGCCTGCACGGCGAGAGCGCAGTTCTCGGCGGAATCCACCAGAGTCACATTTTCCCCGGCGGCGCGGGCAATGGCCTCGCGCGCCAGCGGGTAGTGGGTGCACCCGAGGACAAGGGTATCGATGGATTGATCGAGCAGGGGGGCAAGGTACCGGGCCAAAATCTGATCGGTAATGGTGTCGTCAAACATTCCTTCTTCAATTAGCGGCACGAGGAGTGGACAGGCGGCGCTGAAAACTTCGATCTCCGGGTCGATGGTCTGGATGGCGCGTTCGTAGGCCCCGCTGGCAATGGTGGCCCGGGTGCCGATGACTCCGACGCGTTTCGACCGGGTGGTTCGTTCGGCCATGGCGGCGCCCGGGGCAATCACATCCTGGACGGGAACCTTAAAGATCTGCCGCATCCGGGGCACGGCCAGGGCCGAGGCGGTGTTGCAGGCAACGACGAGGACTTTGGCTTGTTCGGCCAAAAGGAGGCCGCCAATTTCGATGCTATAGCGTTCCACCGTTTTGCGGCTTTTGCCGCCATAGGGGACCCGGGCGGTGTCGCCGATGTAAAAAATGGTCTCTGAAGGGAGGAGACGCTTCAAGGCGGCGGCCACGGTGAGTCCGCCGATCCCGGAGTCGAAGACCCCAATGGGGTCCAAACGGCGATCAGGGGATGATTCGAGTTCCATAAAGGGAGCAGACTTCCACCTTCTTTCCGCCATTGCCATTGCAATCGCAAGCCGAACGCCGGGTTCGCTTATTTGATCACCGTGGCTTCGATCAATTTCTGGGCCTGGCCGACCGCCCCTTGGCTGTCGGTGCGGGAACCGACGGGTTGGCTCAGGTCCGGCACCGTCGTGGGGTCCGTACCGGAAACGATGGCCGACGGTTTCTGATATTGAATCTCTCCCGAGACCGCGGCCTGGTAGGTATTGATTCCTTCCAAAATACACTCGGCCATTTTCTGGCGGTAGGCGGGGGTGGCGATGAGTTGGTAATCGGGTTTGCCGCTCATGAAGCCGCCTTCGATCAAGATGGCCGGAAGGGTGGCATTCTTGATCACGACGAAGCGAGCCCGCTTGATCCCGCGATCGGTCAGGCCGAGTCGCCGCACCAGAGAGGCATGCACAGCGGTGGCCAGAGCGACATTCTCGGGATCATTTTGATGGCCCGGATATTGGACAAAATCGCTATAGCGCAAATTCTCCTCGTCCATGGAAGGCACTCCCCTCGGAGCCAGACAATAGGTTTCCAAGCCGGTGCCCCCACCTTTGGATTTATTAAAATGAACGCTGACAAAGACCGCGTTGCGATGCTTGTTGGCGAACTCAGGGCGTTTTTCGAGAGGAATAAATGTGTCGGTGCTTCGGGTGGTGTGGACCCGGTAGCCATTTTCCTGGAGGAGTTTTTTGGCCCGGTTGACGACATCGAGGGCGGCATCTTTTTCTGCGCCCAGCGGTCCCCGGGCTCCGCTGTCGTGACCGCCGTGCCCGGCATCGAGAATGACGGTGCGGACGGCCGCCGCATCCTTGATTTTCTGCGGGCGGAGGATGGGTTCAATGATTTTAACCACATCCATGGCCGAGATAAGGTTTTTTCCTTTCTGCGAGATGATGGGAAAGCAGAGTACGTATTTGACGCCATTGATGAGGACGTCCCGGCCGTTGGCTTTCCCTTTGATGCTGTATCCCTTGGCGGTGAGTCGGAAATCCTGTCCGTCCGACACTGGCTGGTTCATTTTGTAAAAGGTGGCGACATCTTCCAGGGTGACGTAGCGGCGCTTGTCGTGCATGACGATATTCCACTTGGCCTCGGCCGGAATGATCCAGGCAAGCACAAGGGCAAGGGTCAGGGCAAGGGTTGGGGTGCGTCGCACAGCGCGAAGAAATTGGTGGCGGGTGAGGGATGCTGCAAGGGGAATTTCGCGGAACCCGAAGGCGGCTTATTTTATTGAAGGGGAAATTCAGGATCGATTCCGGGTCCGCCATGGACAGAGACGGGCTTCTGGAATACGGTTTTGCCATGGAATTGCCTGACATCCTGCCTCCCGAATTGGAGGTGTTTTGGCGTACGGATGACGGTCGGACCGCCATCCAGCGTGCCGAGGCCTATGGGATCGATTTGTCATTGCTGGAGGAGAATTTGCGGCTGACGCCGGTCGAGCGGTTGGAGCGAAATGAAAGAGCCTGGGAACTGGTTGCTTCCCTGCGCGGAGCCATGAAAAATGAAAGGGCTTAAGGAACTTGTCTTGCGCATCCAAGATCGAGGTGTGGAATTTGTCTTTGCTGGAGGATTTGGTCTTGTCGCCCACGGAAGTAGCTTGGTTACTCAGGATGTCGATGGATTGGGGACAACTCGATTGCTTGGGAGAAATCAAAGGTCTGGGTGGCTACGAAGAATGTCTGGCCCAAAGTGAAGGCGTGGATCTCGACGGAACGGAGGTGCGGGTTTTGACCTTGGATGCGCTCATCACGGCCAAGCGGGCCATGGGGCGTCCGCGGGATTTGCATGCGGTCTTGGAACTGGAAGCGATCCGGCGGAACCTCTGGAACAACTGACCTAGAGATCTGAAATAGCTGCAAATAGACGGAACACACTTACCGTCATGTCCTTAGGTTAGATTACGCCCTGATTTTAGGCGGATATCCGCAGACCGGCACAAATGGCCAGTCCTTGATTTGGCATTTTCAAACGTCCAGTTCCCCCACGGGAGTTCCCTGGGTTCCGCGACCTTTTGGCGGAACATTGGAACTCACAGTTGGACAAAAGCACCACCGATGTGAAGAATCGCCCCGGATATTTTAAAAGTGATGGAGGCGCAGATTGATGATTCTTGAGTTGGGAGACCGCCCAGAAGGAGGCGGGCGATTGGATTGGATCTCTCCGGTTGGGCCGAGATCTGACCGGGCAAGACATTGACCTGAGCGAAAAACCGTTTCCCTTTGAGGGGCTCTTCCGGAACATGGTCCTGGAATCGGCTCGCAGGAAGCTGAAGAAACGCGGGGCGAAAAACATCACGCTTCCTCCTCCTGAGTAGCCACTTCACGCGGGTCCGTGACGATCCTGAACCGGCTTGATCCGAGCATGGGGAGATCGTTGCGTTTTAGAGGAGGAACAGAATCGATGGCCGGCTCCCAGGTGGCGTGGTCCGGGTTCTGGGGCGACGCCACGACAACTCCGCGTTCGAGTTGCTCAAATGCCTCCTCGAACAGCCGAACTCCCATAGGGAAAAGCTCTCTCCGCCAGAGAGACGACGCGGTGTCGTCTTTCCGGATGAAACAGTAACTCTGGGCAGCCAGCGGCCCACCATCGACGGTATTTTTGAGCCAGTAGAGGGAACCTCCGGTGATTTTCTCGCCCATCCGGATGGCCCACTCGATGGCGCTGCGGCCCCGATGCCGGGGTAAAAGAGACGGGTGAAAGCCGAGGGCTCCCAACTCGCTCCGTAAACGGGTCTTTTCCGACAGAAAGGTGTGGCAGTGGGCCGCGACGATGAGATCCACGCCGGCGGGCATCATGGCGGAAGAAAGGTGTCCGTGAAGGATTGGCAGGCCACGATTTATAGCGCCGACTAGGAGTTGGTCGCCTTCCTCCGATGGACAGGCCACGGCGGCGATTTCGTGGCCGCGCCGCACCGCCAGGTCGAGGATGGCGCGTCCAAATCGTTTTTGACCGGCAATCAGGATTCGCATGGGTCGATGAATTTGAAGCCTTGGACCGCTCTGAAGTGGCCTCCGTAGCCGGCCACCGGTGCGTTGGGTTTTCCTTTGCGAATATTGGACGCCTGGACGCTCTTCCGACTTCGGCCTTTATGGCCGCCATGGAGGACGGCAGAGCATTGTTTCCAGTGCGGGTCGCGTCGAAGCGCAGCGGCGAGTCCAGGGTGCGAAGTATGGAAAAGCGTGGGGCATTTCCGGCCCCATCGGTTCAGACCTTTGGCCTGGTATTCGCAGATGGCGTTGAGGAAACGCATGCCCACGCCGGCACCTTGCCACTCGGGCATGACGACTAGACGGCATGCTCTCATGCATCCGATTTCAAATCGGGGGCCGACACCCACGTGGCAGACGGGCTCCCCGTCCACGGTGCCGACGTAGCACTGGGCCGCGATCATGTGAGGAAGTTTTAGATAGTGATGAGGCTCAAACATGGGCCAGAAACTCCAGTTCGTTCTCCAAATTTGCAGGTCGATGGTTGGGCGTCGCTGAAGACAGTGCCCGTTGAATTTTCCTGTCGCGGTGTCAAATATCCAGTCCGGCTTGACCCATGGGATCACGTCGCGGTGGCAAGACAGAAGGACCGCCTTTCCAGCCGTTCGACGCCAGGCTTTCGCAAATGCCAGGGAGCCGACGCGGGCAATCTGACGGTCAATGACGCTCGTCCACTCGTCGATCACTGCCTCTCCTGGGGCCTGACAGATCACCCGGGCGAGGCCGGCCCGGAATTTCTCCCCGTTGCTGAGAACAGAATACGGTCGGAGCCAGGCAGGAACGGATCCCAGCCCCACGGCTGAAAATGCCGCCACGGCCTGATCAAACTCTCCGGGCATGCCGTCGATGATCGGGCGTCGATCCGGCCAGCCTTCCGAAAGGTCCAGAATCTTGTCCTGGTCAAAGATCTTCCTTCCGATGCTTGTTTTTCCAGATCCAGAAGGGCCAACGACGAGACCGATCTTCCACTCTCGATCCTCAATTGGAAGATCCGCTTCCAGCAAGAAATTTGCCCCGCTCTCGCAATTAAAGAGGCTCTTCACCCGGGCGGACCGATAGGAGTTAAAATCCGTGCAGGAATGTCGAATCGAGATCTTCATACGACGACGACCTTTAGTTTCCAATCGAACTTTTGAAGGGCCGAAAACTTGCGGCGTTGATCCTTCTCGTCCTGGCAGATGACGACGATTCCATATCCGGGTTTGTATCGGAACCCGGAGGGCTTTTTCGGGCGAGGCGGCGAGGAGTTTGGCTTCATTGGCTACCTTATACACCCGGCCCGTCCATGCGTTCGGAAAGTGCATCACGAATTTTCTGCAAGGCTCCTT
>Ga0222668_1000850_pt1 | contig 16649 bp, 18 predicted proteins | sample AntAcemetagen728_FD_179823 | JGI IMG/M metagenome (GOLD analysis project Ga0222668, IMG submission 179823) | Saline water microbial communities from Ace Lake, Antarctica - #728 | ecosystem: Environmental > Aquatic > Non-marine Saline and Alkaline > Saline | place: Antarctica: Ace Lake... | reverse complement strand
ATCGGCTCCACCCTCTGATTACTCCCTCCAATCCTTGGCTAAGGAGCTGATCCCTTCGAACAGCTCCGAACTCATCGGCATTGGTTATTCCATGGGAGGACGCCTGCTCCTTCACATCGCCAACCTGTATCCGGAATCTTTTCGGGCATTGATCCTTATCGGTGCCAGTCCCGGCCTTCATTCCGAAGAGGAACGCGTGGCCCGAAGGGAATCGGACAAAGAATGGTCGTCCATCCTCCACGAGGAGGGGATGATAGCCTTCTGGGAAAAATGGCGCGCGCAACCGCTCCTTGCCTCCCTGAATGATAAAATCCCGAAAGATCGGTGCCAGCGCAATGACCCGAAAGGCTTATCCAGGTCTTTGCACTATCACGGCACCGGTGCCCTGCCCTCCCTGTGGAACTCTCTGGCGGAATTTAAAATGCCTGTCTTGGTTTGCGCCGGAGAAGATGACACGAAATTTTGCGGCATCGGAGCGAAGATGGTTTCCCAAATACCGCTAGGAAATCTCGGCATCATTCCCAACGCAGGTCACGCACCCCATCTAGAAAATCCGGATGGCACTGCTGAGTTCATTAAGAAGTCTCTTCCCCTCGAATAGGCAGCTTTACCGTGGCCCGGTGCTTCAGCCCTGGCGCAGGACGGCCGACGCAGCTCAACATACAGCGACCACCGCACCCCGAAATCGCTGCGCACCATTTTTCCGACACGATGGGTAAGGCTAAAGCCACACCCCGCAAAAAACTCCCACCGTGGCCGGGGGCTTCAGCCCCGGCGCAGGACTAACCTCCTACCCAACAATCTGAAGAAACGGATAGGATTCACAATCTCGGCAAAGCCCCGCCTTCATTGGATTTTGCAAATGATAGCGTTGCAACGCTTGCAATTCCAATTCGCTGCGAATCCATCGATCATAGCCTTAGGTCTGCCAGAAGGGGCCTGTTCTCTTCAACAGGCGATTTAGAAAAAAGGCTGACCTCCCTTTGAATTGTGACCAAGTTTTCCGGAATTCGGCTGTGGATTCAAACTTCACCTCCCGAGTTACAAGATGCAGGTGGTTGGGCATGATAACAAAATCGGAAAGCAACCGTTCTCCACAGAGGCGATAATCAGACAACCATGTATGGAAACTCTTTGCGACAGATGTATCACGGAACGGAGCAAACCCATATCCTTTGTCCAAATAGGTTTCGAGTGCCAGAAACAATCGCCGCCGAGCATTTTCTGCTTCTTCACTTTGAGGCAACACCTCACCAAGGAGCCGACGTTGCTCCTCCATCCGTGCGACAACTGCTTTGGGAAGAGTTCCAGCGCAACGAAAAGTAACCGCATACCGCCCACGCTCAACGACCCAATGCGGAAGATCATCGTGATAGCTCCCCAAAAACCGAGTCTGCCAGTCGAATGGAGGATCCGTGGCAGAGTCTGCCGCACTCATCCATTAAATTCGAACCTTCTTCTAGGGATGAGGGCAAGGCTAAAGCCGTGCCCCACATAACCGTGGCCATGGGCTTCAGCCCTACTCCAATTACCCTTGCAAACTCTCGGCTATCCAGACATTAAATATTTTTATGTCAGGTCTCACCATCACTCTTCTTGTCGTCCTCGCCGTCATTGTCATTCTGGTCGTTTATGCGATCAGTATCTACAATGGCTTGGTTACCCTTAGAAACCGGTTTAAAAACGCGTTTGCGCAAATCGACGTTCAGCTAAAGCGCCGGTATGATCTCATCCCCAATTTGGTTGAAACCGCCAAAGGCTATCTGAAACACGAGAGAGAGACTCTGGAAGCAGTCATCCAAGCGCGGAATTCAGCTGCCTCAGCCAACGAAAAGGCCGCCGCGGATCCCGGAGATCCAACCGCCGTGAAGGGTCTGCTTGGAGCCGAAGCCGCACTAACAGGTGCCATGGGTAAATTTTTCGCTCTCTCGGAAGCCTACCCCGATTTGAAGGCGAACCAAAATATGATGCAGTTGACCGAAGAGTTGACCTCGACGGAAAACAAGATCGCTTTCGCCCGCCAGGCTTTCAATGACGCGGTCATGACTTACAACACCTCGAGAGAGACTTTCCCGAATGTCTTGATCGCAGGTCCCGGTGGTTTCAAAGAAGCACAACTCTTTGAGATCGAGGATGCTACCGAACGTCAAGCCGTCAAAGTCGACTTCTAATCATTGGGGCTGGCATCAGCCCTAAGCTCGCAAGAGCAGACAAAACCAGGAACGGCTTTTATGGACTTCTTCAGTTCACAGGATCAAGCGCGAGGCAGGACGAAACAACTCATCGCGCTCTACTTCGTTGCAATGGTGGCGATCATCATCTCCATCTACGCGGTCTTTGTCTTCGCAGGCTTCGGCCAGGCGATCTACCAAAGCACTCAAGGAGGCGCTCCTCCTCCGGAATCCACCCCGATTCGCTGGTTCAACCCTGAGCTCTTTGCCGCGGTCGCAATCGGAGTGATTGCCGTTATCGCAGGAGCTTCTATTTTCAAAATTAAATCACTCGGCCAGGGCGGAGCCGCCGTAGCCAAGTCGGTTGGAGGTCGTGCCCTTGATCAATCCACAACCGACCCCGACGAGCGCAAGCTCCTCAACATTGTTGAGGAAATGTCCATCGCATCCGGGGTGCCGATGCCGGATGTATTTGTCCTTCAGGACGAAGTCGGGATCAATGCCTTCGCCGCAGGTTATGATTATAACGATGCGGCCATAGCGGTGACCAAAGGAGCGATCCAACAGCTCTCGAGGGATGAACTCCAAGGGGTCGTCGCCCACGAGTTCAGCCACGTCCTCTCTGGGGATATGCGGCTAAATATCCGGTTGATCGGCCCACTCTTCGGCCTTCTTGTCATTGCATTTTTAGGACGAATGTTCCTTTATTCCGGCGCAGGCCGCAGCCGGGGAAAAAATCAGGGGAATCTGGCAATCGTAGGAATTGCCATCATGGTGATTGGCTATATCGGTGTTATTTTCGGTCGTTTGATCCAAGCGGCGATATCGCGCCAGCGGGAGTACCTCGCCGACGCTTCAGCGGTCCAATTCACCCGCAACCCGGAGGGCATCGCGGACGCTCTCCGCCGTTTGGGTTATGGCGCCAATGGATCCAAGGTTCAGCACGCACACGCTGAGGACACCGCCCACATGTTTTTTGCCAAAGCGTTGAGTTCCTCCTTCGCGACACACCCTCCACTCCCCAAACGAATCAAAGCGGTTCTTCCGAATTGGGATGGCAGCTTCCTTCCTCCGCGGAAGGAAAGAACGACCGCTAGCGATGAGAAGAAAGCAACGGGAGGAGGTCAAAAATCGAGGGGTCAGGGCATGATGGACGCCATCACCGCAGTTGCCGCAGTCGGGGCCCTTTCCCAGGACAGTGTTCGGCAGGGGATCGAACAGCGTATCCGCATTCGTCGTTGCTTGGGCGACCTTTCACTCGATTCGCCCGCTGCCGTTAAAATCACCTTCATCGCCCTGATTCTGGATCCCGAGAACGATTTCCCGAAGCAAATCGAGTGGCTCGAATCGCAAACGGATGCCGAGCTGGCTTCGTCCGTTCGCGAGAGAGTCGAGGCAATGGCGCAACTCAGCGCCTCCGAACGGTTTGCGGTTATGGAGCTCTGCCATCCGGGCCTGAGAAAATTTAGTAGTTCGGAGAGAGAGGAGTTCGTGAACCTGCTGGAGAAGACTGCTCACCGCGATGGAAAGATCTCGCTGAGAGAAGCACTCGTCCTCCACGTGGTTCACAGGCAATTCGATGAAAAGGGAGCCGCCAAATCCCGCGGCAAAAGCCTTACCAACAACGCCGGGAAGTTTGCCGAGCCAATCTCTCAGCTACTCTTCCTCGTCGCCAGCATGGAGGCCGGGGACGAAGAATCAGCCAAAACCATTTTTGCCGATTCCATCGAGAAACAATACCTCCTCTCGGGATCCATCCAACTCCCCACCGATATGGTGCCGCTTTCCGAACTGTCAGGTATCCTGACGCAGCTCGAAGGAGCGTCTTTTGGAATCAGAAAACAAATTCTCTCTGCAGCGGCGCACATCGTACTCAGCGACGAGAAGACCACAGACCGGGAATGGACATTCCTCCGCTTGGTATCCCTCTCTCTCGGGGCACCAATGCCACCCCTGGCAGAAGAGTGATAGGAGCCAAGATCCGAGGAGCGATTTCCAGCATAGAGGAAGCCCGACAGCTCTTTCTCGCCTCCAGGACCGAGAAGTAATCCCAAAACGGTGTAAAAACTTCTCGAACCAGATTCGGCCATCCAACAAGGTCAGTGATTCATGGAGGAGTTTTTCGGATTTACCACAAACCAAATAGTCGAGGCGGTTATCACGGTAGCCAGCTTGGCCTATGTGATCTTGATTGCTTACGGGCGACGGATGGGTTGGTGGTTCGGCGTGGCCGCCTCCCTTCTCAGCGTCTGGCTATTCATCGAGGTGAACCTCTTCGCAGAATCTATTCTCTATATCTACTACGTAGTTGTGGGCGTCTACGGCTACTTCCACTGGAAACAGGAAGCGGGTGTTGACGCGAGAAAAGACATCACTACTCGCCCACTGGCATTTCACTGCGGAGCCGTCGTCATCGGCTGTCTACTCGCTGTTGCGCTAGCTCAGGGTCTAGACCGGATAGGCAGCTCGATGATCTACGCGGACGCTTTCACTACCATCTTCAGCTTCATCGCTACCTGGATGGTTACACAGAGGATCCTGGAAAACTGGATCTACTGGATTGTCATCGATGCCTTTTCAGTCTGGCTCTACAACGAGCGGGGACTACCCATATACGCTCTCTTGATGGGAGTGTACACGATCCTCGCTAGCGGCGGATTCTTTCTCTGGTTGCGTGAGTATCGCAAGAAGCCCCCGAGGAGCACACCGGTATGACGCGGAAAATCTGCATCACTGGCCCAGAGGCTACCGGAAAGAGCACCCTGGCTAAGTCACTGGCGACTGAATACGACTGCCCCTGGGTCTCCGAATACGCACGCTCCTACCTCAACCAACTGGGTAGGCCCTATATTGAATCCGATTTGGAGAAGATTCTTGAGGGACAGTTGGCTTTGGAAGAAAAGTCACTCGCCCCGGATAAACCATTCCTCTTTGTCGACACCGGACCCGAAGTAATCTGGGTCTGGAGCCAGTTTAAATTCGGGAGGGTCTCCCCGATGATTGAGAAAGTCACCCGATCCCATGACTACCACCGGACTCTTTTAATGGATGTGGACTTGGAATGGTCACCGGATCCGCTTCGGGAAAACCCTTCGCTCAAAGATCGCGAGACGTTGCTGGCAATCTATCGATCTTTGCTCACCTCGCTGGGACGACAGTATGGTCTCGTATCTGGAAAATCCAGGGAGCGTGTGGTGAACGCCAAAAAATTTATTGATGGAAGAAGTTAGGAAATCACGAAACCCCAACTGCTCCGTATTTCCTTTCAACGAATCTCCCTCGTGATCTCCGCCAGAATATGGGCCGCTCTCGACTGGCATTCGATGAGATCAATCTCGATTCGGAAAATCCTCATTTTTTTATGGTCCCGACCACCGAGCCGTTTTGAAAGGAGGTCCTTCGCTTCAGCCGCTCGTTCGCGCACCCTCCCTTGCAGATCCACTACCTTCCCCGCACCACCCTCGCTAAACTCTCCCACGGCATTGATCGTTGCGTCGAAAACATCCTGGACCCGATCGACAAGTTCCGAAATTGATTTCTTGGTCGGCTCGCTCATCTCCGAATCCATCTCGATGAGATCCATCGCAAGCCCATGGAAAACATGGTCGAGAAGGTCTCCCAGATTTTCGATTTGATTCACTATTCCGATGGAAGAACTCAACTTTGCTTGCTGACTACGTGTCAGTTCTTTTTCGGATAGCTTCCCCAGATAAGAAAGAATCAATTCCTGGCGGGTATCAATCGCATCATCGGCACCACTCAAATCCCGCACCCCATCGGCATCCCTTGCGAGCATCACATCGCTCAGTTTCCGGTGCAGTGACTGCACCGAACGAAGGAAGTCCACCATCTCCGCGACTACCTGCTCCAGCGCAGTTTCCGGCTCCGTCAAATAGAAATCCTCCAAGTATTGCGTCTGGCTTCCGTCCTTAGACGCCTTCTCTCGCTCCGGTATCAAGCGCTGGGCCAACATCGCTATGGGCACGGTGAAGCCAATAAAGAGCATCGCATTAATCAGGTTAAAAACGGTGTGGGCATTCGCAACCTCTCTACCGATATCGGCAGCGGCGCGCACCTCTCCCGTAAAAAGAGAAACAGACGCCGTAGCGATCTCTGCCAATACAGACAGAAAGGGAAGCCATATCAAAACGCCCCCGACATTGAAAATCACATGCACAATTGCTACGCGGAGAGCGGCCCTCGGTTGCCCAATCGTCGCCAAAAGTGCCGTCACGCAGGTTCCAATATTAGCGCCCAAAACCAAGGCAATAGCTCCTTCCAGGCCGAGTAAACCCTCCATAGCCAAGACAATGGTCAAACCTGTGGTTGCGGCAGAACTTTGAACGACCGCTGTAAAAACCAAACCGCACAGAATACCGAAAAGAGGATTTTTCATTTCCCCCATCAAGGTGACGAAAGGCGGATAGTCCCGGAGGGGCTGAGTTCCCGTACTCATCAATTCCATCCCGAAGAAGATCAATCCCAGTCCCATAATCAGACCTCCCACAAATCGCAGATTCTGCGGCCGACGAAATAGTCGCAGAAAAAATCCAACCGCCACCAGAATCAAACCCCACCGGGTTATATCGAAAGCGATAATTTGGGCGGTAACCGTTGACCCGACGTTAGCCCCAAGGATAACCCCTACGGAATTAGCCAGTGATACCAACCCAGCCGAACTGAAGCCAACGAGAATGACGGTGGTCACCGAAGAACTCTGGGCGGCGGCCGTTACTAAAACGCCTGAAACAAAGGCACTGAATCGATTCTTGGTGGCTCCCTGGAGGAGTTTCTTCAATTTTCCAGATGCCGCTGCCTGCAATGAACTGGTTAAAAACTCCATCCCAAGAAGAAACAAAGCCAGTCCACCCACCAATTGCAGACCCAATTCAATCCAATCCACTGTAGTAACTCCCTCCATATCCACCAAATCTACCATAGAAGCAACAATTCGAAAGACTGCTAAAAAATAAACTTGGCAAGCCGCCCCCCCCTCTCCACTTTGGACAATTTTCCGGTGGGGTATCCAAGCGGCCAACGGATGCTGACTGTAAATCAGCCGGGTCTATCCCTTCACAGGTTCGAATCCTGTCCCCACCACCATTTAGCCGATTCAAAACCATCCGCAACAGGTGGACTGGAGCCGAAAGTTCGGCTTGATTCTAAGAAATGATCACGAACCCTGTCGGCATCTCGGATTCTATTCCGGAAAAATCCCCAGTTTACCTGGTTGGTGCCGGTCCTGGAGATCCAGAACTCATTACGAGAAAGGCTGAGAGGCTCATTCGTTCCTGCGACGCATTGGTTTTTGATTATCTCGTATCAGAAGAACTTCTCAAATGGGCACCCACCACTGCCGAACGCATCTGCGTCGGTAAACGGGCCGGATTTCATTCTCTCCCTCAGGAAAAAATTCAGGACGTATTGGTGCGTTTGAGCTTGGCCGGAAAGATGACGGTCCGGTTAAAGGGGGGTGACCCTTTCGTTTTTGGGCGTGGCGGAGAAGAGGTAAGCCGACTTCGGGCCGAAGGCATACCATTTGAGGTCGTGCCAGCCATCACGGCAGGTGTCGCCGCTGCTGCCAGAGCTGTAGTGCCCCTGACTCATCGCTCTTTCAACTCCTCTGTTGTTTTTTTGACCGGCCACCAGGACCCCTCCAAAGACGATGCCACTGGAGTTGATTGGGCCACTTATGCACGCCTAGACACGACCCTTTGCCTCTACATGGCGATGACGCGGCTGCCGCAGATCCAAAAAGCGCTCATTGATGGGGGCATGCCAGCCACAACGCCATGCGCAGTTGTCCAGTGGGCAACCACCGAAAAGGAACGGATCCTATACACTACTCTTGAGAAACTGCCGGCCGATTGCGAAAAAGACAATTTCACCGCTCCGGCAATTGTGATCATCGGCAAAACGGCGGCCTTGCATGCAAGCGCGTTTCCCAGTGCCTGAAGACGCTGAAGAAGACTCCGGCCTGATTCTCATGGTCACTGAAAAGGGGGAGTCCTTCTGGTCAGTAGCCATGCTGTCCAAATCCCGTGGTCTCTATCATCCCCTCATCCGTCGCAATCGAAAAGGAAGTCGGCCCGACCTCTTCGATACGGGTCACGCTCGCATTTCCCGACCCAAGCAGGGTGAGCTCATCTTTTTATCCGAATACCAGCCGACTCGTCGAAGAACGGGAATCGCCAAAAGCTACGAACGCCTCACCATAACCTCTCGATTCGCGGAGATTATCCGCAAAAATGCCCAACACCTTCCCGAACCAGCCTCCGTGTTCGCCCTCTCCGAACAGTTTTTTAATTCAATCGAGTCGGAACCCGCGCCCAAAGCCTCGTATTTAAAGACTCTTTACCTCTTGGCAAAAAACGAAGGCCTACCCGTTCGAGAAGACTGGGTTTCCGGCCTCGGGCAGCAAGGACAACGGGATCTAGCCTCCATCCTCAGGAAATCGCTGGCTGAGCAACCTGATGATACGGTTATTTTTGATCACCTCATGCGTTCGCTGGAAGATTGGCTGGTTCGGGAAGCTCACTTCTCCATCCCCGGCATATTTGGTTAAGACGCAGACCGCTGGCGCATAACCTGATATCCAAGCGCCACCCAGCCAAAAAGGAGGAACAATCCACCGAGTGGCGTAACCGGACCGATCCCCTTCGGCCCCCCTGCCGCGAGAAGAAAGATGCTCCCGGAGAAAAAAAGGATCCCGCAGAGAAAAAATACGCTCGCCACGCCAAAAGGTTTAATCGAGAAGGAACGCAAATCCGCACAAGCCAGAATCACCACTACGTGGAAAAGCAGAAAGTAGACCCCGGAGTTCCATGCCTCCCTGCTGGCCTGCTCTGTCAAAAAACCCTCGGGCGGGTGAGCCCCCAAAGCTCCAGCCACGACACCCGCAAACCCAAAAACAATGGCAATTAGTACCAGTATCCGACTTCTGAAATTCGATCCTTCCATCCCCTCATCTCTGATCCTCTCATCGAAAAAGGCCACCGTAATTTTCTGTCAATTATAAGTTACCTGGTAACTTATAAACTGGATTCGCCTTGCCAACACCCCAATCCCTCAACTCCTTTGAGTGACTAATTCCGGCCTTCAAATTGTCTGAGACAAAACCAGATCCCCGGCGAATCACCTTCGTCACTCACGAGTTTCACCCAAAAATAGGAGGAGCCGCTACTGTTGTTACGGAGATGGCCCGAGCGGCGCACGAGCTTGGATGGCAGGTTGAAGTTCTTGCACCCGGTTCGGCGAATCCTGATGACACGTCCCTGCCGTTTCCCGTGAAACGCATGGGTCATCGCGGGAAGCAGGACTGGCTGGCACGGCTCAGCTTGCTGCGTTATCTCCGCAAAAGAGGATCAATCCCAGGCGAGCGCCTTGTTTTCGCAGAACCGGGCGCAGTTCGGGCCATGCTCTACAGCTTTTTATTCAGGATAAAACTCCCCATTCGACCTGATTTGATTTTACACGGATCGGATATCGTTCGATTTTCCGCTGCCTTTCCAGAGAAACTCCTCTTCCACCGCTTTCTCAAAAAGGCTCGGCGGATTCATGTCCTCTCTAAAGCCAACCGTGATCTATTGCTCTCCCGATTCCCGAATCTCTCAACACCAGTAATTGTTGCGCCCGGGGCACCGACGCGGATGACCGCTCCGAATCAGCTGCCTGAGAAGCAACCCTCTGATCGAGTGACTATATTGACAGTGGGTCGGATTCATCCACGAAAGGGTCAGTTGACAACCCTCGAAGCCCTGAGCCGCCTCACGACCACGGACCAGCAAAAGATTCGCTACCGTATTGTTGGTCCCTGCGTCCGGGACGCCTATCGAAGAAAAATCCTGAAACTAGCATCCCGCTGCCCCTTTCCCGTCGAATTAACAGGTCCGCTAAGCCCCGAAGCTCTTGAGGCTGAATACCGGGATGCTGATATTTTCGCCCTTACCAGCCAGCAAACGGGCAAGAGTGTGGAGGGCTTTGGACTGGTTTACCTGGACGCTTCCGCCCATGGCTTGCCCAATGTCGCTACACGATCCGGCGGAGTCCCAGAGGCCGTTCTTCATGAGCAAACAGGTCTACTTGCATCCGAAAACTCCATCGACGAAATCTCAAGCTGCTTTCGCCGACTGATTCAAGATCCCGAGTTGCGTAAATGTCTCGGTAAAAAAGGCATGGAGTTTGCTCAGAGCCTAGAGTGGGAAAAAACGGCCAAGCTAGTTTTTGGCGATCCTTCTACCACATAATTTTTAAACAAACGTCATTGTCACAATCAGTATAGACATCTGGCATCAAACGTGCTCTATATCTCTCCGAACCGGACACCGTCCGATATTCAACACAAAACAACAAACACAAACCAACTGATATGAACAAACTCAGCAAGATCCTGCCCGCCGCAGTTGTCTTCGCGTCCGCCTCTTTGATGACGGCGACCGCTCAAGAAGAAGAAGAATCCTTCCCAATCGAAGGCAACATCGGCGTAACCAGCAACTACGTCTTCCGTGGCGTGACTCAAACCGGAGACGGCGCTGCCGTTCAAGGTGGACTCGACTACGCTCACGACAGTGGCCTTTACGTAGGCACCTGGACATCCAACGTTAACTTCGCTGGCGGCACCGAGCTCGATGTCTATGGCGGATTTGGCGGCGAAGCCGGCGACCTCGGCTATGATATTGGCGTAATCGGCTACCTCTACCCAGAGGCTGATAACGAAGATGCCAATTTCGCAGAAGTATACCTCGGCTTGTCTTACGACATGTTTTCCGCAGGTGTCGCTTACACCTTCACCAGCGAAGTAGATGATGGCCCGTTCTCAGACGGCGACATTTTCTTTTACGTTGCCGGAGGTTTTGACATCACCGATTCAGTCTCTCTTGGAGTAACCCTTGGTTACTACGCGTTCGACTATAATAGTGATGGCGACTACTTCTACGGTCAAGTAGACCTCTCGAAGAGCACTGACTGGGGTGACTTCACGTTCTCCTACTCTCAGGCAGAAGAGTCACTAATCGCCTCCGACAATCCTCTCTTCTTTGTCTCTTACGGCTTAGGATTCTAAAGTTAGTTTAGAGCATTTTACAAAAGGCCGCATCGCGAGATGCGGCCTTTTTTTTTTGCGAGATGAAACGGGTGACGAATCAGCGGTACCACATGGTGCCCCTGTTTCTGCCAAGAACACGCGCTTAGACAGATGAAGTCTCACCTGATACCGGCCATGAACCGCTCTCATTTCGATGGTCACATTTAATTCACAATTTACTGCTTTCCAAGTCAGCTCCCAACCCGCTATTGTTGATCTTAATAATGAAACAAATCCTACTCACACTCTCTATCGCTTCCCTTCTCGTTTTCTCGGCCTGCACGGAAGAACAAGACAAATCGCCAGTCGCGCCGAAAAGCGATGCTACCACTACTGAGAAATCCGCTTCCGCACCGAATGCTCTACTCTCAACACCCAAAGCAGCGCTTCCCGCCGATGCCGGGAATGCAATGAGCCAGATCAAGGAAGTTTCGGGATTCAGCGACACCCTCAATTCCACATGGAACTCGATCAAAGGAATGGACTATTCCGATAAATCGGCATTTGTTGCAAAAGGAATGAGCCTTGTCTCAGCCGCTAAGGACCAAATCTCTAGCCTGAAAGGCGTTTCTTCTCTTCTATCCAGTGACATGGGCAAGCAACTAATGAGCAAGGTTGGCAGTCTTTCTGGTTCACTTGGGGGTTTAAGCGGCCTTCTCGGCAAATCGGGAACCATTACATCCAGCGATTGGGGTTCCTATAAAGATCAAATCGGTTCCGCGATCGGTGGCTTAGCCAAAGGTTTCTCCGGCTTAGGTTCTCTTTGACGGAAATCCTCCAAGCATAGTGGGAAATTTCTTAACCGGAGAATCTCGCTTTACTGGTTCGAAATTCTTATCATCTACAGGTCAAAGTTTCTGAATGTAACTTTCTCGGAAAGCCATTGACAAGCGATTCGTCTCCCGCTTCTCTCATACGCTTTTCCACAATGAAAACCACTGTAGCCAAACCTGCCGATATCAACCGTCGTTGGTACATCGTCGATGCCTCGGGCGAAACCCTGGGACGCCTCGCCGTTCGGATCGCCAATGTCCTTCGCGGACGCCATAAGCCAAACTATACTCCCCACATCGACACGGGAGACTACGTCATTGTTATCAATGCGGAGAAGGTGAAGCTGAGCGGAAAGAAAGACGAGCAAAAGCAATACATGTTCTACACGGGCTACATGGGTAACGAACATTACCGGAATGCCGCCGACTTCCGTGAGAAACGCCCTGAATTTTTGGTTGAGAACGCCGTTAAGGGAATGCTTCCGAAGAACAAGCTCGCTAGCGAAATGATAAAGAAAATGAAAGTCTATGCTGGTGAAGAACATCCGCACGAGGCACAACAACCCGCACCTTTTTCCTTCTGATCAACTTTTTTGTATTACATCATGAGTGACTCCACAATTTTCGCGGCAATTGGCCGCCGCAAGAGAGCAACTGCCCGCATCCGCATCAAACCAGGAACTGGCGTTATCACTATCAACGGCAAAGGCTATGCCGAATTTTTCCCAACCGAGCAAGCACAGCGAGCCGTTTTGGCTCCTCTCACTGTTGCCGAGAAACTCGAAGACTTTGACGTAATTGGTCGTGTTGCAGGTGGTGGAATCACGGGTCAAGCTGGTGCGGTTTCCCTCGGGATTGCGCGTGCCCTGCAGAAGTATGATGCCGAATTGCGTGCTCCTCTTAAAAAGGAAGGACACCTGCGCCGGGACCCTCGCGAAAAGGAACGGAAGAAAGCGGGTCAGCCTGGAGCGCGGAAGAAGTTCCAGTTCTCGAAACGCTAATCGCACTGTCCGGGCTCCCGATGGACCCCCTATTTCCGCAACACATGCGCAAAGGGTGGTTCGGTCCAAGAAAAATACGGTCGGCATTCCAAAGATCTGGGCTGTTGTGCCTTTTGGTTTTATCTGGACTGGGAACCCTCTTCATCGGAGCTGGCTGTTCGCCGGGAAATAGACCTGTCTTTGAAGAGACGGACGAGCCCGACTACCAACGGGGCAAGAGGTATCTGAGACAGGGCGAGGAAGAGCAAGCGCTCTTGGCATTCCTCAGAGTCATCGATAGTCGAACCGATTCTCCCGAATCACATTTGGAAGCGGGACTCCTCTATCTGGAGGAGATGAATCAACCTATTCTCGCAATCTATAATTTTATGAAGTTCCTGGAACTTCGACCGGAAGCCAGGCAGGCGCCCGAAGTGGAGAACCTCATCGATACGGCGAAAAAAGAATTCGCCCGTACTCTACCGGGACGGCCATTCGAAAGTGGGCTGGAGCAGACTGATTTACTGGAAGTTGTCGAGCGACAAAGAGAGGAAAATAACCGCCTGAAGGCGCGAATAAATGGGTTGGAAAGAGAAAATCAACAATTGCGTGGCCAACTGGGTGCGATTTCCAATAATGCTGCAGAGATTCAAAATAACAGGACTTTGCAAAATTCCGAAGGGTCGACACCCGCTGTTTACGTGGTACAATCGGGCGATACCCTTTCCTCCATCGCTCGCAAAGTTTTGGGGAGCAGCGGTCAATGGGAGAGGATCTTTCAGGCCAATCGGGACCTGTTGCGGAGTCCCAATGACCTACGGGTCGGGCAAGAGCTACAGATCCCAGCTGAATGAAGATCCAGTCGTGCAATTTGGAAAATTTTCGCAACATTGAGGGGGCTCGATTGCGGTTTGAATCCGACCGGGTTTTCTTTGTCGGATCAAATGGACAGGGGAAGTCGAACTTGCTGGAAGGCTTGGGTCTTCTGCAAGCGGTCCGCTCGTTCCGGACTTCGGATTTGCGGAATTTGATCCGCCGGGAACAGAAACAAACGGGACTCTTTTTCGAGCTGGAGACTGCCGCACCGAATTTGGAAACAGTTCTTTTGAAATTGAATCGATCCGAGGGTCGATCTGTAGAGGTAAACGGGGAATTGTGTCCCACCCTCGGTGATTTTCTCTCCCGATTCCCTGCCATAGTTCTGGCAACTGACGACATACAAATCATCCGCGGTGCCCCGGCATTGAGACGGCGTGTTCTCGACCTTCATTTTGCTTCCTCCCGAGCTGGATACTACGAAAACCTCCGGATTTTCACCAGAGGGTTGGCCGCACGAAATCGTCTGCTTAAAAAAGGGGCCACCGATTCTGAAATTCATGCTCATGATCATCCTTTGGCACAGGCCGCTGCTACACTCATCAGTCATCGAATAGAGGGGTCCGCAAGAATTACCCCACTGTTCTCTACTGTCTTCGAGAAAATATCCGGCGGATTGGATAACCCGAACCTTCGCCTTAAGAGCTCTTCCTCCGACGAAATTTCTGCGGATGCGATCCGTGAAAAGTGGAAGCTAAATCTAGCTAAAGATAGATTTTTAGGGTCCACCCAAAGTGGTCCTCACCGCGACGACTGGGTTTTTTCCACCGATTCGGTAACCGCACGGGACTTTGCCTCAGATGGACAGCAACGAAATCTGGCGATCGCCTTCAAGCTAGCCCTATTTCAGGACCTGAATGAGATCCTCCCCGAGACACCCGTACTTCTCATTGATGACATTTTGGGAGAACTGGACTCCAAAAGAAGGCGTGCATTCTGGGAAACGCTCCCTCCTGACTGTCAGGTATTTGCAACGGGTACGGAATTCGATCCGGGACGGCATCCGGGAGATTGGCAAGTCTTTGAGGTGGTCGCTGGAAAATTTGTAGAAAAGTCAGTTTCCTGATACAAACCACATTTGTGAACGAAATCTATCTCATCCGACATGCGAAATCATCCTGGGACCAGAGCCACTTGGATGATTTCGACCGCCCTCTGGACGAACGTGGACTACGCGATGGGCCACGCATGGCGGAGGCAATCAGTAAAACGTGGGAGTGCCCCGAACTCATCTTGAGCAGCCCGGCGGTTCGCGCCTATCAAACGGCTCAGTTTTTCCGGGATGCGTGGGATGTGTCTTGGGGTTCTTTTGGTATTCGTAGTCGGATCTACGAGGCCACACCGGAAGCGCTTTGGAGCTTATTGATCGACGAAGATAAGGATTTGGGACGAATCGCACTGGTTGGCCACAACCCAGGGCTCAGTATGTTACTCAATCTGCTAACGGGTGCTGATCGGGAGTTGAAAACCGCTTGTGTTGCACGCATCCGTTTAGACCAGAAGAGCCTGGAGCAAGAATCAGCAAGAGGCGAACTCATCGAACTGCTAACTCCTGCGGGTCTAGCCTAATGGGAGTAAAGTAGCGGGGCTGAAGCTCCCGCCCACAAGGGAGTCATTTGTGGGGCATGGCTTTAGCCTTGCTCATCGTACAAGTGAAGATGGTGCGTAGCGGTTTCGCGGTATGATGAAGGGCAAAATGCTAATGAATCTGGTCGTGACACGCCGGGGCTGAAGCTCCCGGCCACTTTTTAGATATGGGCCTTCTTCAAATTCGGGAAACACCCTCACACAAAAGTTGCGCAAATCACGTTCCGGTGCATTCTCCTTTGGACCATGAGTTCCGCTATCTCTCTAGATAAGGGCAATCAAACGCTGCCAAATATCACCGCTGAAGAGCGGGTGGATTGGGCCATCGAGTCATTTCCCGGCGATATTGTTCTCTCCACCAGCTTCGGGATTCAATCTGCCGTGCTCCTCCACATGGTGGGCACCCGCAAGCCACGCCTTCCCGTGATTTTTGTAGATACCGGATACCTGTTTCCGGAAACCTATCGCTTTGCGGACCGCTTGACCCGGGAGCTGAACCTCGACCTTCGCGTCTATAGTCCTCTCAAAACCGCGGCTCACCAGGAAGCCCTATTGGGAAAACGCTGGGAAGGTGATATCTCCGATCTGGAAGCGTTCAACCGGGATAACAAGGTGGAGCCCATGAACCGCGCACTCCAGGAAATAGGGGCAACTGGTTGGATCTCTGGTCTAAGACGCTCACAAGGGCAGTCGCGCAGTGACCGGCCTTTCGTAGAGCTACAGCACAAGACATATAAGATTTATCCAATCCTCGATTGGTCGGATCGCGATGTTTACCAATACCTGACAAAGCACGACCTGCCTTATCATCCGCTCTGGGAGCAGGGATACGTCTCCGTGGGGGACTGGCACAGCACGCAAAAGCTCGGCGAGGGAATGACCGAGGCAGAGACTCGTTTTGGTGGAAGAAAACGAGAGTGCGGACTGCACGAGCTGACTGGTGATCAAAACTTCCAGATTTAAGGCCGTCGATGACTATTAAAACGGCATTTCTACCCTCGGCGGGTCTTGGAAAACGATTGCGCCCACTCACTGAACGACTACCCAAACCGCTCCTCCCGGTAAATGGCGTTCCGATGATTGAACATGTGATGCGCCACTGTAGAGACGCCGGGATTGAGCGCTTCATCATCAACACGAGTTATCTCCCGGATGCCTTCGAGGTCGCTTTCCCAAACCA
>Ga0222668_1000833_pt1 | contig 16932 bp, 7 predicted proteins | sample AntAcemetagen728_FD_179823 | JGI IMG/M metagenome (GOLD analysis project Ga0222668, IMG submission 179823) | Saline water microbial communities from Ace Lake, Antarctica - #728 | ecosystem: Environmental > Aquatic > Non-marine Saline and Alkaline > Saline | place: Antarctica: Ace Lake | collected... | reverse complement strand
CAGGAACAAAAACTGAATCTCGAGTCGAATAACAGAATATATAGCCTTCGCTTCCACCCTATTTCTGGTAAAGACTATATCAATGTATACGCTGAAGACATTACGGAAATGAAGCTCGCTGAAAAAGCGTATCGCGATCGAGCTTCAATGATTGAAAAACACAATCTCAACATAACCGACAGCATCAACTACGCAAAGCGCATTCAAGATGCCATTATCCCTGGAGAGGATCATCTTAGAAAGTACTTCAAAGACTCCTTTCTAATTTATCGACCCAAAGACATTGTGAGTGGAGATTTTGTTTGGCTTTACGAACTAAAACCACAAGAAGAATATCTGCTTGCCTTAGCGGATTGCACTGGACATGGTGTGCCAGGCGCAATGATGTCAATAATCGGCCACAGTCTGCTAAACGAAATAGTAGAAGGAGAAAAGATTAATGATCCAGCGCTAATATTAGACGAATTAAATAAAGAAGTAATCAAGACACTCCGACAAAAAACAGATGGAAAATCAAGCGATGGAATGGATGTGAGCATCATCAAAATCAATATTCCTAAGTTGACAATCACGTTTGCGGGAGCCTATCAAGACATCTATTGGATGAATGGTCAACTCAACACATTCAAGGGAGATAGACAGCCCATTGGAGGAAAGCATCATATCCTTGACAGGAAATTTAAAAATCAGCGTTTCAAAATTTCGAAAGGAGACTCTATATTCCTCGCAAGTGATGGCTTCGTTGATCAGTTCGGAGGCCCAGAGGATAAAAAGTTTTTGAAAAAGCGGTTTTCAAAATTGCTCAGTTTAAATTACAAATACAGCATGCAAGCTCAATCATTCATCTATGAAAAGGCCTTTGAAGATTGGAAAGGTTCTCATGAACAGATTGACGATATATCTGTTGTGGGTATCAAGTTTTAGAATCCTAAATAATTTAAATATCCATTTCTGTTCACTAATCAATCGAGGATTAACCTAGGTTTAAATCAAATTTTCTGATCCTCTTGGTTATTTCCCTAAATTGGTATTCGAGAAAAGATCAACCAACATGAAATCCGAAATCCTTATCCGTCTGAAAGAATTAGCTGATTCTGACGATGCGCTAGCCAGTAAAAAAGAATTTAACGAACTTAAATCACAACTTCAAAATCTTCTTGAACACGGAATAGTTTCGGTACACGAGGAAGAGCCTAAAGCATCTGAAGAGAGCACAACAAAATCTGTAAAAACTGCGGCAGATGCAGCAAAGGATGTGACTCCCGAAGCAATTGGAACAGTCGATAAAACAGATGTGCCTGCAAACGCTATATCAGAATCAACAACTCTGGCCAATGCTAAACCTGCCGGAGATGCTGCTAAAGAAGAGTCTCCAGAAATAGCCGTAACAACCGACGCTCCTGAAGTTACCACTTTGGAAAAAATAGAATCAGATCCTCAGACTCCACTTGACTCAAACAAGGCATCAGAGACTCTAGATGAGACTGAATCCAAAAAACACGAGGAGAAGGATTCAGAACCAGAAGATCTGCAGGAAATAAGGGGAGAACTGCAAGAACTTACTGATAAGTTCAAAGAAAAGCTACGTCAACTCAGAGAAACTAAAGTCAAACTAGAGAAAGAAACTGTCGATGAGGCCAGGAAGATTCTCATAGAGATGAAAGAGCTGGTAGCAGAAGAAGAAGATATCGGTAAGGCATTTGCGCGTTTCAACGATATAATGCAGCACTGGAAGTCCCTGCCAAAAGTAAGCAATGATGACTACCGAGAGCTCAATGCTGACTACAACAAATACGTAGAGCAATTTTTCTACAATATTAATATTTACAAGGAGCTTAAAGAGCTTGATTTAAAGCACAACCTTGACGAAAAGAATGCCGTACTGGCTGACCAGAAAAAGCTTTTGGATGAAAATGACATCCGTTTGCTCGAGGTAGAGGTCAGACTCAACCAGGATCGTTGGAATGAGATAGGTCCCACGCACAAGGAGGATTGGAATAAAATGAAAGGGGAGTTTTGGGATACGACTCGATCTGTTTACAGCAAAATTCAAGAATTCTACGACGGGAGAAGAGAAGAGCAAGATAAGAACCTAGAGGCCAAGAAGCTCCTCCTCGAAAAAGTAAGACACATAACATCGTTAGAGCTGAAATCGGCAAAGAAATGGCAAGATAAATCCCACGAGCTGATCGAAGTTCAAAAAGAATGGAAAATGATCGGCTTCGTACCCAAAGCGCAGTCAGGCGAATTGTGGAGAGAGTTTAAGGTTCTGTGTGATTTATTCTTCACCAATAAGCGAAACCATTTTGATGATTTACGCGGTGCCCAGAACGATAATAAAGACAAGAAGCTCGCTTTATTAAAACAGGCAAACGAGCTTAAGGAAAGTGAAGATTGGAAAGAAGCCTCTCATTCATTGATCCAACTTCAACAGAAGTGGAAAGAAATAGGCCCCGCTCATCAAAAAGACGAAAACAAGCTATGGCGCCAGTTCAGAGAGTCGTGTGATGAATTTTTCAAAAGAAGAAACGAGCACAGAGCTGGCAGAGGTGATCGAGAACAAGAAAGCCTTAAAGGCAAAGAAGAACTTTTGGCTGAACTAAGCGCTTGGAACCCCGAAAAAGGAAACAGGAACGAAAACATAGCGGCACTGAAAGGTTTTGGTGAGAAATGGAGAGCAATTGGCTTTGTTCCATTTGACAAAAAAGACGAAATAAGCTCCAAATACAAGGAGCTTATGGATGAAAAGTATGGGGCACTTGATATTGACAACAATGAGCGCAAAAAAATCAGACTTGAAGAGAAGATAGAAACGCTTAAAGAATCTGATAAAAGCGATCTTCTTATAAGACGAGAGCAGGATCACGTGCGCAATAAGATATCAAAACTCAATAGCGACATTATTCAATTTGAGAATAATATGGGCTTCTTTGCCAAATCAAAAGGAGCTGATAAGTTGAAAGAGGAAGTTGAGAAGAAAGTCGAACGAGCAAGAAAGGAAATCGAATCGCTGAAAGAGCAGCTAAGTATTCTGAGGGATGCTTAGTTCCTTTTTAAGGATTGGAATAGCTTTTTTAATTTTCACTTCATGCGGGGAATCAAGCAGTAAAGATATAAAACCTCAAGCATTGATTTATGAAGGGATGTCTTCATCAGAACTTCGTTTAGTCTTAGGAGAACCCAAAAAAATCGATTCGAAAGATGAAATTTTCGATGCTAAATCCATGACGAAAATGTCACTCGAACATTGGGTGTACGAGAAAAGAATCGTCTTATTGATTAACGATACCGTTAAAAATCCAAATCTCAATTAGAGCTTGTGAATAGAGTCGGTTGTACTGGGCAGTGAGTTTAATACTCAAGCCGGAGGTACTCCAGATGTTGAACTTTACAAGCAGCCGCTAATTAAGGTGAAGAAGATTGATACTCTCCAAGTAGATCTCTGACTCAAAGATATTTTTCACTGCGCGTATGTATTGGACTTTTCGATCAAATCTATAACTCACCTCCACATAGAACCCGAATAGGTCATGGATCAGAATTTTCGCCCCTTCAGGTGTAATTCTATCATCCAGATACCTTCCGTATTTAGTTAATAGGGAGGCTTTGCCATCAAAAGTAAGGGAGTTGAATTCAGTTATGGTCATAGCATCGAACTTTACTCAAAGGTAGACTAGGATAAAACGAAAGTCAATTCTGAGTCTTAACGTTAACATATTCGGAGACCGAACTATCTGAGATTGAGTGTGAAAAAATCACCTCCCGAATAATTAGCTTTGAGTTAATAATTACTTAACCTTGCGCCATTGTGCTGACGGTGTGATTTTCCTTAGAATTGCACTAATTATATAATGAAGGTACTTCTTAGTCAAGAAATTGACTGTGATGAGTTTACCAATATACTTTTGCATTAGAATACACTCTACTAATGGATTATTACCTGATTCTGGTAATTGCATTGTTAATTTTGGCTGTAGCCGACCTTATGGTAGGCGTGAGCAATGATGCGGTAAATTTTTTAAACTCGGCAATTGGTTCCAAAGTAGCTTCTCGGAAAGTAATTCTCGGTATCGCTGCCGCAGGGATATTTGTAGGAGCCTCTTTTAGCAGTGGTATGATGGAAGTGGCCCGAAAGGGTATTTTCAATCCCGAATACTTTTCTTTTGCCGATGTCATGGTCATTTTCATGGCAGTTATGATTACCGATATCTTATTGCTCGACTTATTCAATACTCTTGGCATGCCCACTAGTACGACGGTTTCCATTGTCTTCGAACTTCTCGGGGCATCGGTAGTCACAGGTCTTTTAGCCATTTCAGCAAATCCCGATGTTGCTTCTTCCATTTGGGAATTAATCAATTATGAGAAAGCTTCCCAAATCATTGCCGGCATCTTTCTGAGTATTGGTGTGGCATTCACTATCGGTGCGATTGTTCAGTTTTTTACCCGTCTACTTTTTACATTCAGATTTGAGGAAAGGCTCAAGAAATACGGGGCTCTTTTCGCTGGGTTTGCAATTGCCATCATCGTATATTTTATGCTGGTGAAAGGAATAAAGGGTGCCGCATTTGTCACCCCTGAATTTGCAGAATCTGTAAGCAACAGTGGGTTATCTATTGTTCTAATCACCTTTTTCGCTTCTGCAATCGCCGTATTCTTACTGGAACGTATCTTTAAAATCAACCCATTAAAAGTGGTTGTTCTTCTAGGAACTTTTTCCCTCGCAATGGCCTTTGCAGGAAACGACTTGGTTAATTTTATCGGAGTTCCAATAACAGGGTACCAATCTTACTTCATGTGGATTGATTCTGGACTTGCTGCCGAAGATTTCATGATGTCGACACTATCGAAGGCAGTCTCTGCCCCACCCTTAATGCTTTATGGAGCTGGTATTATTATGGTTCTCACATTGTGGCTTTCGGCGAAAGCCAAAAAGGTAACTGAGACTTCGGTGAATCTAGGTGCTCAAGGAGCAGTAGACGAGCGTTTTCGCCCAAACATTCTCTCTAGAGGAATCGTTAATTCAGCGAATTCTTTTGCAGCTTTTTTCAACGGAGTGGTGCCTCGGAAGACGACTACATTCGTGAATTGGAGATTCCGATCTCTCCGCCAAAATTCTGTTGATGTTCCTGCATTTGATTTGGTCAGAGCCAGCGTAAACTTGATGATAGCGAGTATTCTCATCGCTTTTGCATCTTCACTAAAGCTTCCGTTGTCTACGACATACGTTTCCTTTATGGTGGCTATGGGCGCATCTCTAGCAGATCGTGCTTGGGGAGAAGGAAGTGCACCCTATCGAGTTGCGGGCGTCGTCAACGTCATCGGAGGATGGTTCTTGACAGCGTTGGGCGCATTCACTGCTGCAGGTGCTGTGGCGCTATTTATCTACTTCGGTGGATTTTGGGTAACTCTCATCCTCTTTTTTGTCGCCCTCTTTATTCTGGTAAAGTCAAACTTGCCCAAAGCGTCAAAGGAGCCTGCTAAGAATCAGAAGTCTGAAACTCACAAGAAGAGCTAGAAGCCCTGTTCCATGTACTCCTCGTACTTCTTCTCGTCGAATTTAAATAACCTTGGCTTTCGCCCAGGGCTTGTGGTGTCTTCATGCCCCTCGGCAGTTAGGATACCGAGCTTCGTAAGTTTTTTTCTAAAGTTTCTTTTGTCGAGTGGACGATTTAGAATTTCTTCATAAAGTTGTTGCAATTCTGTTAAGGTAAACTCCTGTGGAAGAAGCTTAAAGCCAATTGGCCTATTGACAAGTCGGCGTTTCAGTCTCTGAGAAGCCAGAAGCAGAACGTCATTGTGGTCATATGCCAAATGAGGCACCTCTTTTACGGGAACCCACGTATTTTCTTTATCCGTTCTAAGCGCCTTAATGTCCTCCTCCATATTAATCAATCCGTAGAAGGCAACATCAATCACACGTCCCAATGGATGTCTATAAATTTTTCCAAAGGCATTCAATTGTTCTAAATAGATGTCCTTGTTCCCAATCACATCCATGACAATTCCTTCTGAAGCTTCAATCAGGCCTTCTTCGGGCAAAATTAATTTACCTGGCAATGACCAAGCATTGGCATATGGATTACTGCGAATCTTTTGAATGTAGACTTGTAGTCTACCTGATTCAAAACCGTACAAAACAACGGTGACGGATATTCCTAATTTGAAATACTCATCGAGGAGGGTATCTTTCATCTTCCTATATCTCTAAGCGTTAATTATTGGGCTGATAATATTTCATAGCTTCATCCATAAAGGCATTTAGCTCATCTATTCGTGTTTCATGGCTGGGGTGTGTGCTCATGAATTCAGGTGGCTGTTCGCCCCCTAACTCTGCCATCCGTTCCCAGACTTTTACCGCTTCACGAGGATCGTATCCCGCGACAGCCATAAAAATTAATCCCATCTTGTCAGCTTCGCTTTCGTGTTTCCTCGAATAGCCAAGAACTCCAAATTGAGAGCCCATCCCAAATGCTTGGAGCGCTAAATCATGGGTCAGTTCAGGCTGCTCTTGCAATACTGTGCTAAGACTCATTCCAGCACCTTGAATAGCCAATTGTTGGCTCATTCGCTCATTTCCATGACGCGCCACAGCATGTGCCACTTCGTGACCCATCACAGCCGCAATTCCATTGTTGTTCTTGCAAACGGGAAGAATACCTGTATAAAAAACCACTCTTCCTCCTGGCATACACCAAGCATTCAGTGTTTGATCATCCACTAAATTAAACGTCCAGTCGAAATCATCCACCAGACCTTCGTATCCATTCTCATTCAAGTATTTCTCAGTTGCAGCAGCGATGTCCGCCCCAATCTTTTTGATATTTTGAGCCTGAGGATCTGAATCGGGAAGAGGTGTATTTTGACTTAAAAAATTGTCATACTCTGAAGCGCTCATCGATTGCATTTGCGCGTTGGGCAAAAGCTTGAGTTGTTTTCTACCCGTTACAGGAACCGTAGAACAAGAATGCAGCATAAATGCCGCAGCAAGAATTATCAGGTGATTTCCTTTCATTTTAAATTATTTCGGCGGTAAGACCTCTTTCGAGCAATGCGGAACAGATGGGCTTAAGTTTGGATATATTGCCTTTTTTCACACCACACTTGCCATTGTGGTGAACAATGTGTGTGCACTGCTCCGCTTGGATAGCCGAATGCTGGCAAACCTCTATCAGGCTCTCTATTACAAAATCAAAAGTGTTGAAGTCATCATCGTAAAGTACAATCTGCTTCGTCTCCTCAATAATCTCCTTCTCTAGGATATCTACTTCTTCTTCAATTAAGGTGTCGATGTTCACCATGGACTTATTCTTTCACACAAAGATAGAAATACAATACCGAAGCTGTGAAATTCTTAATCGATTTGGACAGAAGTGATTTGACCGTTTCTCATCTTTCCAATGGTAGCTGAGCGAATATTGAGCTTTTTACATTCATCCAGCAGTTTCTTGGCCTCTTCGATGGTTTGAATACCCTCTGAAAGGTAGATGGATCCATTGCCAGGTCCGTCAATCTTACGGATCCCCCATGATTTATTCTCTAGAAAAAGATTTGCTAATTCTTGAGGAACGTCTTCTATAAAAGTCCCCATAATGACGACATAGGTTTCTTCATTTTTTTCGACACTGTCTTCTCGAGAATTAGATACCCCTATATTTTTTGTAGCCACTCTATTCGACAGTATCGCCTCTCCTTCAGCTTCTAGAGCTTTTTTAGCTTCGGTTAAAGATATGCGCTTGCCGTTGTAATAAGCGGTGATGAAAGCATCGGAGACTCCTTTTTCTCTTGCAAGTTCTTTCTGCTTTGAAGCAGCTGTGAGATCATCAAATCTTCCTGTCGTGTACCTAATGACTCCCGAGCTGGTCAATTCACTATTGAGTTCAGAAAGGTTAAAGAGTTGATCGAGCTTGACTGGCTTGCTGTAAACTCCCACCTGAACGGTATAAAACAGCCCCATGATAACCTCAACTTGAGACGCCTCAGCAGCCTCAGGGTCATTGTAGTATTCTGTATTGGAATCAGCAGGGTCATCGACCTTTTCTGTGCTATCTGCAAGCGGCTCAAGCTCAAGGACTCCAGAAATTAACTCAATACTTATGGTCTCTTTGGACTTGGCTTGGGCCAAAATATCACGCGCTTGACCACCAGTGAGCTTTTCTCCATCAACGTATACCACGACGAAAGCATCGCCATATCCTTTCGTTCTGATTTCGTTTCTCGCCTGGATGGCGTCTTCATACTTTTTGAATAAACCTGCACGGTACCTTGTAATTCCATTGTCCAATTTTTGACCCATAATCGGAGCATACGGCCCGAACAAATCTTGAGGAATAGGATTGCGGTAGGCCCCAACTTGCACCTGGAATATCAAGCCAGCAGGCATCACTGGATCAATGGGAATAGGCATACTAGCATTATAAACACTATTCTTAGCCTCTAAAAACATTGATCCCTCTACGTCAGAAAAGTCTTCTTTCTCGGCAATGATCTCCACCATGCTAAGCCAATTTCCTTTTATGGCGTCTAAGTCTGTTTCTTTACCTACAGGTGTTGGTTCAGCTACAATAACACTAGGCTTTGAAGCGGTCGAAGCGAGATCAACACTACTTTCTTCTGCAACATCAGCCACTGTCTCTTCAGATGGAATAATATGATAGCCAGGCTTCACTAATAAATCGTCCAATGTCCGTCTTTGCTTGAAAGAGAGATTGGTTGAGAGCACTACTAATTCTTGGTCGTTTTCAGATCTTCTGGCTCTGATTGATTCTGCTTGCTGAGCAGCAAGAGCAGATTTCTCGTACAAAACTTCGGCTTCCTGCTCGAGCTTTTTAGCTCGCACTTTCACACTTTCCCTATCTCGCGCTGTCTCTTGGTTGGGCAACATCTTGAGTAATCTATCTGCTTCAGAACTTCGCTCGATGGCTTGATTCTGCTTCAATTCAGCGTAAGATGCGCTTTTCTGCTCCAGTACTTTGAGGCTGTCGGCTCTTACCATCGCTACCAAATAATCAAGTTGTGCTGGTGATTCCAATAAAAGACCCAAGCCCATTGGATCAACTTTGGTGTTGCCAGTCATCAATTCTTTCTTCTTGTCAATCGAATTCGATTCTGAAAAATCTAGGTTCACGTTCAGATTTTCATCTTGTGCGGCTAGTTCTTCTCGGCGATCTTCAGGCATATCATCGGCCGTGATCGATTGCATTTCGGTGAGATAAGCCATGTTTGGTATCGTCTCGTGACTTTCTGGCTGTAAAAGTGCCGAAGTCATTTCACTTAAAATGAGGCTATTATCCGCTCCTGAATTTGGTTGACTGAATGAGCTCAGAGAAGTATTAACCTCTGTTAGTTCTGCAATCAATTGCATTTGACCGTCTGTATTATCACTCCATTCAAGGGCTGTCACTTTAGCACTTAATTCAGCAGTCTTGGCTTGGAGCGTACTGATTTCCTCTCGATTTCTTGAAGAGTTCGGATCCAATTGAGAAAGGATTCTTTCGTTTTCGTTTTGGTAAAATTCTATTTCGGCGAAATTGGATTGGTTGATTCCTTCCTTCATTTCTGCATTGATCCTTTCCATTTTGGTCAATGAAGCCGAACGTTCAGCATCTGAAGTGATATTGACATATTCACTTTTAAGCTGACTCAAAGTATCGGATTTGTACTTTAGGCCATTTCTAATAATAGAGGCATTCAGCGATTTGTATTGAACAGTCGATAGGTCAGGGATTTCTATTTCAGAAAGGCCCTTATCAATCTCGGTTGCTTCAGAGATTGACTCTCCGCCTGATAAAGACTCAGTCGATTGAGCCATAGATATCAATTCGACCTCAGCCAATAGCCGGTCAGATTCCTGCAGCTTATCAGCACTCAAAGCTTGAAGCTCCGAGACCTCATCATCGATTGCTTTTTGAAACGCCTCTCCTCCCTCATTCCTAAGAGACTCTAGAGAGTCTATCTTATTTTCAATGGAAGCAACAAATGACTCGTTTAAGTCGGCAAGAGCTGTAAGTTCTCTTTCTTCAACATCAGCTTCTTTAATAACTACAGTAGCCTTCTGATCAAAATCAATGACAAAACCTTCGGAGATACTCAGTATTTCCTCAAATTCCCGACGCTGACCTTCGGTGAGTGCTGTTTCATTCAGTTCAAGATTCTCTGCCGTTTGACTTAGATCATTTCGAGGATTGCCCTGCCCTTTTTTGGCGAGAACGGTGGGAATAGCCAAAGCCAATTCTGATCCCGTTCCTGTTGATTTATTTGCAACCGTTCTGGTGGACTCTTGAGAAGGACTTTCGCCAACTTCCGCCTGCCCTAATTTATTTTCAGCAGTCAAGTCATCTACATCATTTGCGTCAAATAAGCCCTGCTCTTTCATGGATGCAGACAATTCAACTTGGAAAGCTTGTAGTTTTTGAATCTCCACTTGAACCGCATCGCGGTCTACATTTGACTGGGGATCGTCCAGAATGTTTACATACGCGTTTATCTGCTCAGTAGCCAATTCATTTGCTATTTTGAATTCATCGATGGTGGGACTTTGTTCAGTCTCTTCATCAACCAAAATTGTTCGTGCACTCAAAGCAAATATCAATGAGTCTGTGGAAACCTGAATTTCGTTTTTCGCCACTTTATCTGAACCTAGTGCCTCCAAATGAGCCTTGTCACGATTTACATTGTCGATCATTTCAGATCTTTCGCGAAGTAGTGTGCTGTAGCGTTTTATCAATTTGGGATTGGGACTTTTGGCAACATCAACCGCAGCCTTGTAAATCGATATTTCGGATTGGAGTCGAATCAAATAGTCCTCTTCTATTTTGACGCGTTCAGCCCACACTACTTTAGAATTGTTGCTTAACTCAGCCTCTTGAAGCAATGCAAAGTAATCGGGTAAAACAGACTCTTTTGTGTACTCGCTTTCTAACGACCTTGCCATTGCTGGGCTAAGTTCGGTGTAGTTGGTTTCGGATTTGATTGGTGTAGGTGCTTCTTCCGAGATATCCTCTTTTATAAGTTCAGCATAACTTTGAGCTTCCGAAGAGCGAGGTGCAAAAACTGCCTTTCCTTCCATCACAGCCACATCTTGCTGGAGCTCCAAAGTTTTTATTCTTCGCATTTCAACAAGGTCCTCTTCAGAAACATCTGAATCAATTCCCTCATTGATAATTTGATCAATATCTGCGATAAAACCCTCGTTGAGCTCGATTCGCTTTTCAGCTATTTCGGGCGCACTTAATCCTGATATTTCTATTTCAGCGAGAGATGGCAAATAGTCCCGATCTATGGCACTTACAGACCTGATGGAATTCATTTCGGTAGAATAAGCAGGGATTTTAGATTCTAGTCGTGCAATAAGCGAAGGGCTTAAAGTATCAATATCTGCACGAGCACGGCTAATAGCCTCGGCAGTTGGCACATCAGAAATCTCTTCCTCCCAGACTGAAATGAGTTCTTTCCGCTGATCGATTTCATTCTCTTTTTGGTCTCTTAATTGTCGATAATCCGCGAGCTGCTCCTCCGCTCCTTCCTCTCCGCCGGCTCCATTTTCCAGCTGTTCGATTGACTCATCAATAATCGAAACCCAATCTTCAGCCGCTTGAATTTTTAGCTCTTCGGTTTCAATGCGCTTTTCAACGGAAAGGCTTGCATCAAACTCAATCGCCAAATCTTTTGGTTGATTGATCTTCGCTATTTCAGATGAATTTTCTCCTGCTATAATTCCCGTAGCTGCAATCGCTCCAGCTCCCGCTGGCACAACGACGCCTCCATTTGAATTTTTATCAGCCGCTTGACTGTCATTGTTTGAATTGTCCTCAGGCTGGTTTTTTGAAACAGCCAGTTCTTCTTCCAATTGATTCGAGTCAGTTTGCAAATCATCGTTGGTCGACATTTCAGACTCATCCTTTTGAGACGAACTCATTGCCACCTCTTCGGTCGACTCAATGCCCGAGCCATAAGTGCGTCGAAAGTTCGCAGCCATTGCCTCTGAGCCCATTTCTTCGAATACTTCTGGATGCTGGCTTGTGTATGCAGCAATCGTTTCACTATCGATCGGTAAATCTCTCAGGCCTTGTGCCAATAGTTTTTCCTCAGCCTCAGACCATGACACGGCAGGTAGCGTTTCAATAGGAATCAATGACGGATCATTGGAGTCAATAATTTCCTTGAGAATTTCGAGTTCTTGCATTTTATTGTCCGCAAGAATTTGAGCATCCTCAGCTTGCTTAAAGGCTCTTTCGCTTTTTCGCTTGACACTTTCAATATCTGATTTCAAAACAAGAATATCCTCCTCTACCTGGTTGAGAGCCTTTCCCTTCATCTTAGTGCTCTGCGTTCGCTTTGTGATGAGCGTTACACTTAATTGCTCTTCTTGATCCCTAATATTTTGGGCTTTATCCAATAATTTCTGAGCTTCCGAATCGGACTTTAAACCGCTTCTTCTAATGTCTTGAATAGGGTCATATAGATCTTCGATTTGATCAACACTTTCTCTCCTTTCTTTCTCACTTACAAGTCCCGCGTATATGCCGTCGTAGTCATTTGAATCGATGGCTTCCCTTAAAGAGTCCACGCGGGCCTTCTCCATTTCATAGCCTTCTCTTGCTTCGATTCCCTTTTGATAAAGATCATCTTTCAGACTCTTTGAATTACCAGCTTTGCGCAATGCACCTTCTGCCTCCAATTTAGCGATACCTGCACCATACATTGATGAACTGCGTGATTCACCATTGGCAGAATTTGATTCTGCGACTAGGTTCTCAGCTATCGTGCTTTTATCTTTTGCAATGGAGAAGTAAATATTCGAAGAGCGTACTGCACCATCAGCTAATTGAGCTGCTAACACTTGTCTATCCTTCAAATCTTCGACATGGGATTCGGCTTGCTCCAGTATTTTTTCATTGCTCATCCCCGTTCTAAATCCAGCATCTGAGTATGCGAGGGTAGGATCCTTTACTACATTAGTATCTTCATCTTGTATGGCGTCATCGTTCGGGTCAAAGTTTACATCAAGAGCTGCGCGCTGTCTGAGCATTTTTCGAGCAAGAGCCATCACGTCACCGTCATAGGTCTGATCAAACAAATTATTGATCATAAGCTTCTCCACTCCTCCCGATGAAATAAGCTCCATTTCTTGCAAATAGGCTTGGACACCTGCAGAAGAAGGAACGTCAACCAAGCCTGCATGTATCTTATCACTGCTCTTCTCTTCTACTAAAAACTTGTACCTGCCTCCTTTTGGGAAACTAAGAACATATTCTCCAGTTGTGGGATCAGTGTATTGAACATCCATTTCCTCATTGGTAGTAGCGTCGATGGTAGTGATTTTTGCTAATCGCTTATTTGGATCAATTTGATTGATGAAAGAACCCTTGATCAAGGTAATGTCCAGTGGTGCACTTTTCACCAGCACCTTGTACACATCAAGTTGACCTTGCTTACTGCTTCTCGCAGAAGCGAAATAAGCCATTTCGTTGAGTGAATCAGCTAAATAAAATAGATCATCATCGGGAGTGTTTATAGCAAAATCCAGGTTGACTGGTTTGCTGAAAATACCATTGGCCTTAATGAAACCTGATTTGTAAACATCGTAGCCACCCATGCTTCCATGTCCCTTAGAAGAGAAATAGAATGTTTTATTGTCTGGGTGCAGGTATGGAAAGTCTTCGTCGTATGGAGTATTTATATCACCTTGTATCAGCAACGGCTGACTGTAAGATCCATCGGGAAGTACATCGGCCTGGTAGATATCCAGTCCTGTTTTTCCACTTTTCCCGTAACTCGAAAAGTAAATAGTAGTACCCGAGCCTCTGTAATGAATTAGAGAACGGTGCTTCCGCTTCTTGTCTTCAGATGAGAGCAGCTCTTCGGGAGTAACGAGAATTTTACCGCCAATATCGCTCAGATCGTAAATCCTAAAAAACGATTCCACAGAAGATTGTTTCTTATCCAGAACTTTTATTTCCTTGATTTGCGACAGCAAGTTTTGGCCACTGCGGGCCATAGAGATTTTTAAGTCAACTTCTTTTTTCTCTATGTCACTATTGGACGCCAGCGTCTTATACTTCTCGTAAGCAGAGATAGCATCTTGAAAAAGATAATTTAAGTGATAGGCCCTACCTAGATAGTACCAGCTCTGGTCGTCTACATTGGGTTTGCCAGCAGAAAACTTGAGGTATTTTACTGCCTCTTCTTTCTTTTCAGCATCGCCGTATAGCGACGTAGCGCCATACTTGTAGTTGAATACAGGGTTTGTGGGGTTGAGACTTAATAGCTGAGAGAAGAGCGGCATTGCGTCTGCAAATTCTCCTTTCTCAAAAAGGGCATTTGCATCTACTATGAAGTCTTGCTCATTGTACTGCGCACTTACGTGGATAGTAGTCATTAGACTCATCACCACCAAACACAGGGAGTATTTGATTTTTGAAGCCAAAATAATAGTTTAAAGGTATCGCCTATACGGTCACTTAGGACGAATGTTACAACGAAGAAACCAATAATTTGGGTGATCTTAAAATGCGAATTGATCCAAGAAGATGCTGCGCTTACTTTTTGAGCCCAACATGTACATGTAATTGTCCTCTTTCCTGTCGCCAGCCTGCTTTCGCTTGTCTTCCTTTTCCTCCAGCAAAATCGCGTTGTACTCCTTGCTGCTAGAGTATGTTTGAAGTACACCTCTCTTGTAAGTAAAGTAATACCAATTGGCATCATTCACCTCCAAATAAAGGTGAATCACATCCCCGCTCGCCTTTTTCTCTACAACAAATTTGCCAGGAACCTTTCGGAAAAATTGATTCTTGCCAACTCCTGCAATTCCAATATCACCTTCGGAAATAAATGACTCCATTATGGGGTCCCAAACCATTTTCACATCAGAGATAAAAAAGGTTTTGTTGAGCTCGTCGGGAATTTTCTTGATGGTTCCGCTCAAACTCAATTCAGAAATCACTTTGTCAGACGCTTCAAGTCCCATAAGCTCTCTTATCGCGTAGTCATACTTTGACTTGGTAAAATCTACTGGTTTGAGATCGGAAACGGTAGAGAAATATTTGAGCATCTCATCCAATGCGGAACTGCTAAAGTGAAAATTGAGCGCAATCGCCGAATTGATTTCTACCTTATCATTGACGGGGTCATAGCTGAGCTCTCCCAAAGCATCGAGGCCAAATTGACCCAAACCGTCTGCTAGGTCTAAACGACCTATACCCGTTAACGCACAGCTGCCTTTCTTAAGCGAAACGTAATTCCCCGGAAGGGAGTTTTGATTTAACTTATCTGTTCCAGCCACTTCATAGGCCTGCTCATTTTTATTGAACTTCAAGAATCCCCTCGACGTAACGATGCTTTCATTTGTGTCGTCTCTTTTATCCGAAAGGAAAGTTCCATAAACGATGTAGGGATCTTTTTCGGCCATAAGCCCTACTTCTACTGGGTTGCCATTGTCATCCGTAAGCATAGTATCCACTGGAATAAGAACATTTCCAGGGTCGATGATGGAATTGAATTTCATCCAGTTTCGAGCCAGTCGGTCACAGTCGTGAATAATCCGGGTACTTCCGTCGAAGGTGAGGAATTTGTCGTTCGCTTTAAGGTTGACTGCACCCTTGTACTCAAAGTGAGGACTTAGGAAAAACGCGTCAATCGACATGATTTTACCTGAACCTACAGTCCGAAAAGAGGTGTCTACCCCGATCGATTCCAAGGATATTAGGCGTTCCTTCTTGTTCTCATCTACATAGGCGTAGTCACCAGATGCTTGGTAGTCGAATCTAGAATTGATCTTCACACTGGCACCTAGTATGACGTGGTATTTAGTAATGTAGTTTGCCAAAATAGTGGCGTTCTCTAACTCATCCATTTGCGCTCTTCGGCGAATGACCACCCGACCGCTATCTGGTGTAATCTTGGCATCTGCGACTCGGATCCAGGGTATCTGATCGGCCGTAATAGTGTACGTATCAAGGTCATAAATTGCTTGAGGAGACATGAAATTGAGCGAGTCTTGATTTTCATTGATGCTAAAGAAGTTAGACCGACTCATATCGAGTTCGGTGTCTATCACGAAGTCTGAAGCCATCTGGCGAGAGGTTTCAAGAGAGATGTCGTTCTTATCCATAAACCACTTAAACTCATCCATGAAACAGATGTATTGGTTTACAGGGAACTCCACCGTCGTTTCCTCATCATTTGATTTAAACTCCCCTATCCGATTTTCAAAGTCAATGTGCGCACTTACATTGTTTGTCTTGAAGGCCAAATTTGCTTCTGAAAGTGCCATCAATCGGAAATCAGAGGTGTCGGAATCTAAGGTTTGGTAATTGTACCGTATAGAATCCGACTCCAACTCGGCTCCCGAAAACTCTAAGGTCCCCCTACCCGTCATTCCTTTAGGAGTTAGATTGAGCGTTCCTTCTTTGACCATAGCCTGCCCGCTGAACATATTGATGGGCTCTCGCATCACCTCTGCACTCAACTTGTCTGCCAGTGGCAGGTAAGTAAAGTCAACTTCGGTGGCATTGGCTTCGGGGATTTCAATACCCGTGGAAGCGGATGTGTTCGTAAAGGAATTGGTTACCCCACGGGTGCTGTCGGGAAAGAAGGTGAACTGCTCAGAATTGGCCGTAGTCGTGAGGTACTCCAGTTGGCCATCTCCTTGAATTCCGCTGTAGTTAACGATGATGTTGTTTTTGAATGTCGCCTTATCTCCATACAACGGAAGACCGCCTGCAGGCGTAGAGCGAACAAAACCGAGTGAATAATCTTCTTGGATTTTCAGACTTTGGTCTAGCTCGGGGAATATCCCGCCCGATACGAATCGGCCACTAAACGCCACTTGTTCCGTGGCAAAGTTGTCCAAACTATCCAATGTGAATGGCTCCAATTCGTAGAACACCTCGGTTCTTTCGTAGACGCCTTGCTGAATGTCGGCATTGTCGT
>Ga0222668_1000822_pt1 | contig 17116 bp, 6 predicted proteins | sample AntAcemetagen728_FD_179823 | JGI IMG/M metagenome (GOLD analysis project Ga0222668, IMG submission 179823) | Saline water microbial communities from Ace Lake, Antarctica - #728 | ecosystem: Environmental > Aquatic > Non-marine Saline and Alkaline > Saline | place: Antarctica: Ace Lake | collected... | reverse complement strand
ACTAATAGCGAAAGCACTTATATAACATATTTAATTGATGAAATTACTACACTTAGTAAACTCGGAAGTAAAATGTACTGTCTTTTTTATAAAATATTTAATGTTATTAATCAATTTACATTATTTGATAAATCTAAAGACGAGACAATAGATATATATCTTAAAAAGCTCAATTTTGAAAAATTAAAAACAGTTAATTTTGAACATCTTGATAAAGACCATAGAGATCCCAGATCTAGATTTAATCCTTTGCGACGTATTACGTCGTCTAATGATATATATAATAATTCACTTACAATATATTACAAACTGAAAATAAATGAATCGACTACAATAGATACCCTTTTAAAAAAAATCTTTAATCCCGGTTCGAATCCTCAATTTGATCTTAATCGTTATCTTACAACTCCACCACATTTAAATGAGTTTGAATTTAATATCAATATTGAAAAACATAAAACTCTTTTAATAAATATATTGATAATGAAAATTGCTAGTGAATATTATAACATAACCCAAGATTTTTTAACACCTATTTTTGAAGGCAATATTTACGATAAATATATCGCCGGAAACTTTGAAACAACTATCATTAATTTTGATACCGACAAAATAATTAATTCTATTATATCAAAATATGAACAGTTAATTAATAAAATTGGCTCAATTGAACTAGATGGTGTTAAAAAAATATTTACAGTTGATGATACCATATCACCTGCTGGACTAAAAAAAACGCGAACAGAAATGCTACAAAATTTACAAGATAATAATAAAAATTATTATGGGTTAGCTGATAATAATTATACAATGTTTGTTGAGAATATGAAAACTAAATTGACAGAATTTAATAAAGCATATCTTTCGGTAAAAACAATAGATCCAAACAGTATAACCGAACAAACAACAAAATTAGATCCCATTACCAATATAGAAATATTTGAAAGTAATGCATTAGACAAGTTAGATTTAACCATAACACAAATTAATACATTAATAGAATTATTGGATGAGTTAAACAATTTAATACCTAGTAATGATGAAGATGAAAAGTATATAAATATTAAAAATTTGTATACTATTAAATTAACAATAGATAAACCACCACTATATGTAGATTTGAAAGCATTATATGATAAATTTATAACTTTAACGGGTCAATCTTTTACTGAAAGAAATAAACGTTTGTTAAAAGATTATTACAATTATATACGCCCCTATACTTCTAATATTACTAAAAATCTTTCCCTTGAGAAAACTGATGAAATCCCAGTTTTAACTAGTATATTTAAAAAGTTTAAAGTATGTGTAGAAATTGTTAATAAATGGGAAAATGACGAATATAAAAAAACTATAAACGAATTACAAGAAAAACATGTTAATTTCATGAATATTGAAAAAATAAAAAAACTTCTTAACAATCAAATGAGATCCGGGGATGAATTTTATAAATTATATAACAAAATTAGTACTATTGGCCCCGATTATATAAACCAAATACTAAAAACAATTGCTGTTGCTGCTGCTGCTACTGCTCGTGATGCTGCTCGTGCTGCTACTGTTACTGCTACTGCTGCTCGTGCTACTGCTAATGCTGCTGGTGGTAGTGATGTTATTGCTACTGCTGCTGCTGATGCTGCTGATGCTGCTGCTGCTGCTGCTCATACTGCTGCTGATGCTGCTGTTGCTGATTCTAATTATACTGTTAGAGATGTTCGTGCTGCTGCTGATGCTGTTGCTGATTCTAATGCTACTGCTAATGCTACTTCTGGTGGTGCTATTCGAACTACTGCTTCTCATTCTCAGGATGTTCATTCTGGAAATGTTCATAAATTTAAAATATTAAGAGAAATATTTGAGTCGATAATATTGATTCATAAATTATCCAAACAATTATGTACAAATCCTCCTTCTTCTGACCACTGTATTTATGATTTAACAAACGAAACAATGTTAAAATTTGATACTGAAGATGATGTTATTAATATTATTGAACAGATTAATGAGAAGAATATATCTCTAGAACCCGCTTTACCATTACGTACTATAGTAGACGAATTATTGGGAAAAATAAATATACCAGTAGTACCAGAAGCAGTAGAAGCACCAGTAGTACCAGTAGCAGTAGAAGCAGTAGCAGCATCATCAGCAGTAGAAGAAGGAGAAGCACCATCAGCAGTAGCAGTAGAAGCAGTAGCAGCATCATCAGAAGGAGAAGCACCATCAGCAGTAGAAGAAGGAGAAGCACCAGTAGCAGGAGCAACATCAGGAGGAGCCCCATCTCAAAAATTAACTCTAGTCATTTTAAAAGAAATTTTGGATTTAATTGCAGAAATAAAAGCAGAATCAACGGGTGAGACAGCGCCTACGACTAAAAAAAATAAACTACAAGAATTATATGAAAAACTAAATATATACACTGCTAATAATTTTACCGTTACAGATGATAATACTTGGTTAACCAATTTGAAAGAAATTTACACAAAAAAATTCGTGGAACTCTATCCTACAATTGTTTTTTTAAAAGAAAAACAATTAACAAATGATTTATATAGTAAATTAAATTTTACTAATGATGAAGATTTTGTAACTAAATTTTTAACACTTGAATCTGATGACAAAAATTTAATAATAGAAATTAGTAAAATTTCAAATACCCACGCTATACAACCCGGAGATTATGAAAATATAAATAATTTTATGAAACACGTTATTGATGATAAAATACTCAGTTTTGATATCGCAAACTTGAATAACGAAAAATTTAAAGATATACAAAATTTACCTGAATATCTAAACTTAATTTTTGAGTGTGATGATAATTGTTTAACAACATCCACTGCGGAAATTAAATTACACTTAAAAGGTTATCATTCAATACAAGCGGGAGGTATGAAATTTATGGGAAGGCCGAAACTTCCGAGTATGCCGAAACTTCCGAGTATGTCGAAACTTCCGAGAAGGTCGACCAATCCGCAAATACACCCTCAACCTCAACCCCCACCTCAACCCCTATCCCAACCCCAACCCCTATCCCAACCCCAACCCCTATCCCAACCCTCAGCCTCAGCCTCATCTCTACCTCCATCTCCACCTCAGGATGAGGCTCATGTTGAGCCTCCACCCTCACCTCCACCCTCATCTCTATCTCCATCTCCACATCAGCATTCACTACAAGATAGTCAGGCGGCAACTATACAAATGGAACAAATCGGTAAGATTAAAGTAGACGGATATTCTATTAAAATTATTCTTAAATTAATAAATTTAACAAGAAAAGAAGATTTAGAAAATATTTTTAAAACATATTATGAATACAAAAAAGATACAAACATCGAAAATAACAAAACCAATTTAACAGATTTAATTGCAGACTCAAAATATGATCAATTAACTGCTATTAAGGGACAAATTCAATTATCGATACCACCTGGACAAGAAATGGGTCGATCTACTAATCAATCTGTTGGTGGTACAAATGATAATTCTATTATACAATTTGATAATTTAACAAATAGTTCTGATAATGATAACCATAATCATATATATGAATTATTACCTCTCATTACATATGCTGCAGCGTATACTATGTATGGCAATGCCAATTTCACAACAGAATTGAATAATCAGACAGATAAAATTTTAGATATGAAAAATCTATATAAAATTGCTGATTATAATCTTTTATTTTTTATTTCATTTTTAGATACATCAAAAGATACAAATTTTAAACCATGGTTAAAACATAATTTAATAAAAGATGTACACGTTGAATTAGGCACATTAAAAACTGCATTATCACGTATGGAAAATGATAAAAAATCTAGAGATGCTGTAAATAGACATTTTAAAGGTGGAGAATTAAATGGTGATCAAGAACAATCTGGTGGATGGCCATTTTCTTCTTCTTCTTTATATAAAACGATAGAAGGTAATTTAACAAAGATTAATACAAAAATATCTTCAATACCTTCAATAAATGACAATGGTTCTTATGCAATCAGGTCACTCCCAGCTGAGTCAAGTGACAAACCTAAGAATGTAACAGCAACAACACCAGGAGCAACACCAGGAGCAACACCAGGAGCAACACCAGGAACAACACCAGGAGCAACATCAGGAACAACACCAGGAGCAACACCAGGAACAACACCAGGAGCAACACCAGGAACAACACCAGCAACAACAGCACCATCTGGCCCTCAAGGTTTAAGTACATATAAACAATTAAGAAGTTTAATTAGTCGTAATCCAACACAAACAGATCTGGACAAGATAATCGAATTAAAAAATAAATTACAAGTAGAGGAAAATAGTGGTCAATTGGGCAATATTAAACAAGCAGAATTAAATAGTTTCATGCTTAAAGTTAACGGAATAATAACGATGTTAGAAAAGAAGGCCTCTACTGGCGATGGTAAAAGTGGTTCTCAATCAAAAATATTGGTTGATGAAATGAAGTTTTTAAGACAAGAAGTAGAAAGATTAAATGAAAAGGTAAATGCAGGATCAGAGAAAAAAGATCAACATACCGGTGTATTAAAGTTTATTACAAATCCAAATGTGGTGTTAGGGCAAGGGGCTATGCCCCAAGACGGTTTTGATACGCAAACAGTTAGATATGCACAACATAAAAAACATGAAGAAATTAGTGGACACGATAATAAAAGTAATGAGCTTGTCCAAAAAGTTGATAAATATAATCAAGAATTATTAGAAAAAGAATTAAAAATTAAAAATATTCTTGATACAATTTTAAAAGACATTTTTGGTAGGTCTGATATTATGATTGGAGGTACCGTGGAAGAAGCACATCAGAAGGCAGAAGCGGAACATGCGAAAGCAATAGCTGCACATGAGGCGGCAAACAATGAACATGCGAAGGAAACAGCTGCACATACGAAGACAACATCTGAACATGCGACGGCAACAACAATCCATACACACCTTAGTAGCGAATTAAACACTAAAACAGAAGAATTAGCTAATGCAAATAAAGAATTAAAAGAAAAAAAAACAGAATTAACACATCTAAAAGCTGATACTGCTACTGCTGATACTGGTAGTGCTGCGAAAATAGCAGATTTAGAATCTAAAATATCAGATTTTAAAAGTAAATATATACCAAAATTAACACACCAACAAGATAGTTTAAAAAAAAAATTATTAGAAACGAATAGAGATTCGTTATCGACCAAAGTATTATACCATGCAGCCGCAATTAAAACTACAAAAACAGAAATGGATAAAACGGCACACACTTTATCAAAAACCAGTGAAAATAAAAAGCGTGCTGACCAGGTACACAACATGCATTCCGATACTAATAATTCATTAACTTCAGTCGAGGTTAAAAGCGCTCACGACGATCATAATAAAAAACAAAACGAACATCATGACGCAGAACAAAACCATGAAAAAGCTGTAAGAGAACATAATGCATCCGAAGATCATAAAAAAGAGGAGGCTAAACATACAATGGTGGAAGCTCAAGAAAAACTTGAACATGCTAATACAAATGTGGCTGCTACACGTCAGCATATCGATAAATTACATAATGTATATGTTGACAAAATCTTATCTAAAATACCTAACCTTAAGGATTTAAATGATGACCCTGACAAGAAAGGTATCTTAATAAAAAATATTAAGGAACTATTAATAATAATATCTACTATAGATACCTTTGTTGCAGATATTGAATCTACATCTAATGATTTTAAACGTTCGTTACATTCTATGTTCGCATTACATTCACATAACACGAATTCACAACACGGTGGTATTAAGGATATTATTAGAGAGGACTTTAAAATTGGTTCCGGCAAAAAATTATCTTTAGAAACTAACCAAACGAAGATACCAGAAAATATAACAAAATTAGAACATAGTATGGTTACTACTGGTATAGAATCGGATAACAAAACACCATTTGAACTAGGCGATTATGACAAAATGAAAAATATAGCTAATTTAAATACAAAAATAGAGCATTATAATAAGGCAATTCAAAAAAGCTTAACAATTTATAAAAAAATAAAAACATATATTGAAACGATTTACAAAGTTATTGAAGATAAAATTACGTTAAGTCGTGATAAATACAATACACCAGGTACTGTAGGTCAAGATTTTACACAATTGATACATCATGCTGGTGGAAAAAATAAACAATCAAAAACTAGAATACGACCAAAATTACTACCTAAAAAAAATACAAGAAAATATACAAAAATGGTAGGAGGTGTATCTATAGATGATATGGGGGATTCTTTAAAAAATATATCCAATGAAGTTAAAACTGCTTCTCTCCCTCCACCAATTAAAGAAGAAGATAAACCAGAAGAAGAATCAGAAGAAGAATCAGAAGAAGAATCGACTGAAGAAGAATCAGAAGAAGAACCGACAAAAGAACCGACAAAAGAACCGACAAAAGAACCAACAAAAGAACCAGAAGAACCAGAAGAACCGACAAAAGAACCAGTGGTCGGGGAACCGACAAAAGAACCAGAAGAACCAGTGGTCGGGGAATCAACAAAAGAACCAGAAGAACCAGGGGTCGGGGAACCGACAAAAGAACCAGAAGAACCGACAAAAGAACCAACCAAAGAACCAGAAGAACCAGTGGTCGGGGAATCTCCCCCAGAAGAACCGACAAAAGAACCAAAAGAACCGACAAAAGAACCCGAGGGCATTGAGGAACCAACCAAAGAACCAGAAGAACCGACTCCAGAAGAAGGATCGTTTGGTGAAAGAATGTTTGATGAAGGTGAAGAATTAATAAAACAAGGAAGGGATATAATTGGTGATGAACCCGAAACTGGTCTTAAATTAATACAAGAAGGAAAGGATTTGATGGAAAAAGTTGAGGAAGATAAACCTGACGAAGAAGAAAAACCTCATGAAGAAGAAAAACCTCATGAAGAAGAAAAACCTCATGAAGAAGAAAAATCTGAAGATGAATCTGGAGACGAAGATGAATCTGGCGATGAATCTGGTGACGAAGATGAATCTGGTGACGAAGATGAATCTGGCGACGAAGATGATGACGAAGATGATGAAATACCTGATAATTGTGTACAAATTTGTAATACTGGAGATCACTCGGAAATGATGCAACAACAACAACCAATGATGCAACAACAACAACCAATGATGCAACAACAACAACCAATGATGCAACAACAACAAATGATGCAACAACAACAACCAATGATGTATCCGATGATGCAACCAATGATGCAACAACAACCAGGAATGATGTATCCGATGATGCAACAACAACAACCAATGATGTATCCGATGATGCAACAACAACCAATGTTGTATCCGATGATGCAACAACCGATGATGCAACAACCGATGATGCAACCACATATGATGCAACAACAACAACCGATGATGCAACAACCGATGATGCAACAACCGATGATGCAATATTCCCAACAATTTAAACCATTACATAAATATACAAAATCAAAACCATATAGACCAAAATCAAAATCTAAAACAAAAAAACATAAAAAACATAAAATACATGAAGTATTTGGTAAAGACCCCGAATTAACACACGAATCAGACAAAACATCACATGAATCAGACGAAATATCACATGAACCGTCGTCTCATGAAGAACCACCCTCTCATGAAGAATCAGGAGAACCAGGAGAACCAGGAGAACCAGGAGAACCAGGCGACCCAGCTCATGAATCATCAGAACCAGCGCATGAATCATCAGAACCAGGAGAACCAGGAGAACCGGGAGAACCAGGAGAATCAGGAGAACCAGGAGAACCAGCGCATGAATCATCAGAACCAGGAGAACCAGGAGAACCAGCGCATGAACCATCAGAACCAGCGCATGAACCAGCTCATGAACCAGCGCATGAATCATCAGAACCAGGAGAACCAGGAGAACCAGCGCATGAACCAGCGCATGAACCAGCGCATGAATCATCAGAACCAGGAGAACCAGGAGAACCAGCGCATGAACCATCAGAACCAGCGCATGAACCAGCTCATGAACCATCACATGAACCATCGGAACCAGCTCATGAACCATCAGAACCAGCTCATGAACCATCCAGCGAACCTAAACCCCTCGACCCACCTCATAAACCACCAGAATAATTATAAACAACTCTAAACACATAATAAAATATAAAATTAATTAAAAACATTTATATTTTATAATAAAAAAGCATTTGATATGAACTCATAAAGCCCCATTTTAAATCGTGTCCTTCAAAACCCCAATAACGTTTTTTATTTAAATAATCGGTCCACTTAAACTGATTTAACCGACTATAACTTGCGCCATCAAAACTATATTCAGTACCACCACATGTTAGTAAGCTAGAGAAATGTTGTTTATCTCGATCTCTCATAATTACAGCATCTAAAACATAATTATGTATATTACCATTCTTATCTGTTAATTTTAATTTTAATTCGCGATTCGCGATTTTCTTCGATTCATCGTCCAACATTTCAACAATAATTATTTCTGGATAATTGTTATTATCTGTGTAAAAATCAATCTCTCTATTTACTTTATTATTAATTACCTCATTTGAAGCAGATGTTTCTAATTCCACATTAATTATATTTACTACATTGTAATTCAAATACTTTATAATATTTTTATAATATTCTATAGGATTTCCAGATTCATTTTTTTTATAAACGCGAATATACTTTTTAATCAATATATTATGTAAGTTTTCTATAAAATAATTTGTATTGAAATTCCGTATCAATTTTTCATTTGGATTGTTTACTTGATTATAATATGTATCTATTATAATATTAAAGGTGGAGAATAATTCAGCTAGTTCTTGGGGTATTTTCTCTCCATTTGATTTCTCTCCTACAATCATTAATTGTCTTAAAAATCTGAAAAATTTTCTTCCTTTATCGCTAAAAAAGAAAGATACAAACATCGTATTAAACCAACAATTACTATTATATTGTTTGGGAGCAATAAATCGACTACAATCAAGATGTTTTGATGAACGTAAATTATGAAGTAATTTTTGTTGTGCTTGTTTGCTTGTAGAATTAACACATTTTTTACCAATTTTTACTTGCAATAAATCTTCGCATCCCAATATATTTTCTGGTGCTATAGATTTTAAACTTACTAATTGACGATTTATTGCAGGAGAAAATGATCGTATAAGTGGTGATTGTTTTATATCATCTACTACTTGTTCCATATGTTCTTTTGGTTTACCTTTTTTTTGTTTATTCTTTTTTAAATCATTATATATTTCTTTGCTTAAATCTTTGTCTTCATCTGGCGTTCTAGATTTAATAAATATCGGTTCATCTATAGATACTTTTTTCGTTTCACTCGATTTTTTCGGTTTTCTTTGTTTTCTAGTTTTTAACTTCGGATTTTGTTTTTTGATTTTTTTTGGTTTTTTCTCTGTTCCTTTTTTAATTTTAACCATAATGTTAAATATATATTATATAAAGAATATATAAAATTAATACAATTAATAAAAATTATATTGTATTAATTGTATTAATTTTATTAGATTTCATTTATGTTTTAGTTTTTCGAGTTAATTTCGATTTCTTTTTTTCATTCTTTTGGCTCTTTTTCTCTCGTTTCTCTTTATTCTTTTGACTTTTAATACGCAATTTCTTTCGCGTTAATATATCTACTTTTTTTTTAATCTTCTTTTTTTTACGTGATATTTTTGGTATAGGTTTCTTTTTTTGTATTTTTTTTCTTGTTATACCCTGACCTAGTTTTTGTTTTCCTGTATTTTGTTTTTTAGATGGTGGTCCCGATGGAGACGATGGCCCTGGTGCCGACGATGGTCCTGCCGACGATGGTCCTGCTTTTAGTTTTCCAAGTACTGAAGACGATTTTCCTGCTGCTGAATATGGTATTATTACATATGTTTTATTTTTATTACCAGATTGATTATAATGACAATATCCCCCATAACCCAATTGATTTAAACATTCCTTAGGAAATATATATTTATAAAGGATTATACGTGCCGCAGATGGTTGATCATTAGATAATACACATCTTAAAGCATCGCCATTATTCCATGGCATAATATTCGGATTGTTTATTTTGTTTATTGGATTATTAATATACCCGCCATATTTTAATATTCCATTAAATTCTTGTATCATATCACCTAAACTTTTTAATAAAATTATTGATAGAAATGTAAATTTTTTGTTATTATCTGCAGGATTATGATTATCATTTGTTAAAAAATCTTTTATGTTAATAGATGTATTATTATAAATTAATTCTTCTACAAATCTATCATATGTTTGTACAACAGATAATCCTCTTAGATCACCTGTCAAATTTTGTTCATTTACATTTGTTAAATATATATAATCATCACCTATTTCACTAATAGGTTCATCATCTGGTTTTGCTTTAGCTAATTTTGCTTTTACTTTATCAAATTTTGCGTTATTACCAATAAATAATTTATATCCAGTTTTTACTTGATCTCCAATTTTTGTTTGAAAAGCATTATAATATATTTTTCCATTATTGTTAAATTCAGATTCTATTTTAATATCAGAATTACCGAATTCATTATAATCAGAACTAACATTATAACCACACCCACCTAGATATGGTGGTGCTGGATCGATAATACTACTTAATGGACAAAAAATTCGATCTGGACCATTAGCGGATGATCTATCATCTGATCCAAAAGGTATTGCCGCATTATTTATTATATATGCTTTTTTATTTGTATATGCTTTATTATTTTGTTCAGGAAATATCTCTTTATCAATAATTTTTGTAGTATCCACTAATTTATATAAGTTATCTACATTTGGGATTACAACCTTTTGAAATAATTTTTGATCAAGGTTTGCAGTAGACTTTGTTAGTATCTTTAAATTTATGTGTTGATATAAACCCTTATTACAATAGTCTGTAATAATTTTTTTTGCAAAAGTATCAATACCTTTGTCTTTTTGTATTGGGTCTTTTAATGTTAATTTATCTACACGTTTATATAAAGTATTAACTAAAGAAGCTAAAATTGTATTTGTTATTAATAAAAATCTTTTTCGCGGATCGCTACCCACTTGTCCGCCTTTTTCTTGAAATAATGTAACCAAATCAGCAGTTGGAGTATTATTCAAAATTACAGTTACCACTTTTTTTACTACGGGTCTGTATCGATTTAAATCAGACATAATACCTTGAAATCCAGGATCTAAGTGTAACCAACTAGGTCGATTATGCTGTCGAATAGGAACACGTGTCACAGTAACCTCATTATCACTATCATAACCATCTATATGTGCATCTTCATCTGGATCTACATCTACATCATCTACATCATCATTACAATTGTCATCAACAACACATTTGCTAGCAGAAGAACAACTACCGGTTGGGGCACCTCCCCCTTGTTCTATTTCCATCTCCTCCTGAATGTCTATCTCTGCCCACGTACCTTCACTATTTGTAGAATAGTATTTTCCATGCAGTTTAAAATATTTTTTTTCAGCTAGTTGCGAGACAATATTGTTCACCTCATCCTCATCTAGTTCATAACCTAAATTTTTCTCTATCTCTTCTATCATCCTATCCTCGTTACTATCTGAACCACTATCTGAACCACTATCTAAACCACTATCTGAACCATCATCGCTATCTGAACTTTTTAGTGACCGACTTCTTTTGTCATCACTCTTAAGCTCACTCTCGCGCTCATATTTTCTCAATTCCTTATGTTTCTCAGATACTTTTTTCCTTCGATTATCTCTCTCCTCAATATTTTTTGTAAATATTATATCAAATATTATATCAAAATGAGATTTAAATTCTTCTATATTAGATTTGTATTGGACTTTATCATATAATACATTCAATGCAAATTTTATTATATTATTTATATCTGAGTGGGATGAGTCAGTCATACTTGCAACTATTTCTCTAATTTTATTATCATCTAATTCACTATAATAAATAACTATTGTATAATATATTGCTTTAAGAATTAAACTATTTGGAACTGCGACTGTTTCATTATATCTACTTCTTATTATATAAGATATAAAATTTATTAATAATTTTTGTGATATTACAAGTTTTGAATTTTTAAAATCAATATTCGGAAATTTAATAGTATCAATATCCAATTCTGATACTGATTGTATTGAAATATTTATTGAATCTGCTATAGTTGAAAAGGTAGCTACATTTAATTTATCATATATACCAGCATGATATAATCCGCAACTTAATATATAATTTGTATCAAAATATTCTTTAAATTTTTTAGACTCATAATCGCTGTCTATAAAACTGGTTATTTTAACCATCTCAACATCTCCTATTCCTCCTCCTATTCTTAGTCCTCTTCCTCCACCTTTCCAAACTGTACTAATTTTACATACTGGAATTATATTTGCTTCACTCCATAATCGTTGTGGGCCAAAATCATGTTTTACATCATGTATTAATAATGCAGTAAATAATTTCATACTATTATTTGGTAATTTTATAGGATCTCCTTGATTATATGACATATTAATTATATATATATGTATATTAAAAATATAATATTTAACAATATTAGTAATATTATAATGGATTTTATACAAAAAACAATGAGCAATTCTAAAGAACACTTTGAAAAATCGTTTTCAAAAGCCGAAGATACAGTTTCATCGCCGGTAGAGAGTAAAACTACTGATTTAACATCTGATATGCCTAGTGAAAAAACTATGATGGAAAGTCTAGCATCGAATCCTGTAAGTGGGTTCTTTCAAGCAAATTGGCTATCTATATTGTTTTGGGGAGGAATCGTCTTGCTTATAGCGTTTTTAGGATTCAATTTATTTGAATATTTAGGAAAATTTGTAGATACTACTAAAAAGCTATTACAGCCGATCGCATCTAAAACCGCAGATTTAGTCGGTGATACTACTAAACAAGCAATAAATGTCACATCAGAAGGTACAAAAGGCGTAGTTGATATGGCACAAAAAACTACCACTGGTGGAATCGATATGTTACAAAAACAAATTGGTAAGTCTCAAGGTTCTTCTTCAAACCCTGGTCCTAGCAATGATAGCGATGATGATAGCGATGATGATAATAATAATTCTGAAAAAGACCAGACAACAACAGCAGACAAGACATCAACAGCAGACAAGACATCGACTACAAAACCCGACAAGACAACAACAGCAGACAAGACATCAACTACAAAACCTGTACCTGAAGTAGTTGAAGTAAGTGATCCGAATCCATATTTAGCAGATTCAAGTGTTCAATCGAATACTGTATCTGGAAAATCAGGAAAGTCTGGGTATTGTTATATAGGAACAGATAATGGTACAAGAACATGTGCTCCTGTTGGCAAAAATAATGAATGTATGTCAGGTGATATTTTCCCGACAAATGAAATCTGCGTAAATCCCGATCTAAGATATTAGGTTTACTTTCCTATCGCCCGCCGAACACACATTAAATTATCAAAATCTTCTGCTGGTTTCGCTTGCACATAATGCATTAATTTTGCATTATTTGTAGCCACCAATATTTCTTTCATTTCTTCGTGCTGAGTAAACTTCGCATACATCGCTTTTTCCATTACCTTTGATTCGCGTTCCAAGAAATCTTTGTCTATCAGGATCGATTTATGACGGAATTCACGTGTTCCCAACTTCCCCGTTTTACTTCCTGCCGCCTTCGCAAATTCCGGCTCTTTACTCAATTCACTCCCCGAATCAACCGAAAATTGCTTATAGAAATCCGGATTTCCGTTCCTAAATTTACTCGCCTCATAGAAATGCACGACTGATTGCCATGTTAATCCATCGACAGATATCGGACTATTGTTCCACGTATTATCTAACTTCTTTCGCCATTCTTTAATTTCGGCCAATTTAGCGAATTCTTTGATTTTTTCAGAAGGAATAGTTTCGCCGTTTCCACGACCAGGCAATGGTTTTCCATTTGATCTATTATAAAATTGGAATACGATATCATTATCATAAAGCTCATTTTTTGTTTTAACATCCGTACAATCGAACGATTTATCGTCGTGTTTCAATAATTTAGCAAATTCTCTGAAATCTGGAATAATATAAAACGGTCCTGCTTGGCGTTCCATACATTTATTAACAATTAATTCTTTTATATCATATGGTATCTCCGAATAACGCAAAGCACCGCGACGCTTATAAGTAATTAGACGATAATGTTCGCCAGTATAATCGGCCATAATATAATGTGTTGGATTAAATACTCCGCGTTCCTCCAATATTTTATCATTCAATTGACCACATTGTAATACATTATTTTGATCGCCATGCCTATACTGTTGCGAGGAAAGAACAATTAATTTAATATTTAATATTCTCTCTAAAGTAGAAATTGCCCATGTTTCAGCCCAAAATTCACATGAATTTATTAGTTTCTTAAAATCCGATAATGTTTTGACATTTTTCAAATATAAATATTCTTTAAGCATTTCTTTTGTCAATTTTAACTCTCGATGTGCCTGTTTATGGCGTTCTGCTGTACGTTTTGCTTCTAAAACTATTTTCTTCTGTTCATCTTTTATTGTCGCCGCTTTCAAATCGTCCTTTAATTTGTTATTTTTCTCAACCAATTCTTTTAATTCATTCGTTAAAATTTTATATGTATTTAAAAACATATCATATTGATTTTTATAATTAAGAAAAATCTCTTGGGTTGCTTCGTTTGCCAATCGAGCTCTTAATTCTGCAACAGATAATTTTCGACCAACCAATTCTAACCCATCTCTTATAACAGCAAATAGGCAATCTCCTGCGCCTTCATTATCTTTTAATTTATAATTATTATTGGTCATAAATTCTTCAATCCATACAATATCTGCATCTTTTTTAAATATGCGCTTCTCCTCTACTGCCTCGTCTTGAGTTTGAGTTGTTAAGGGCGATATTAGTAAAGGCGATGGCGATTTAGATTTAGTTATGAATTTTTTGCTTTCATCTGTAGGGGATTGTTCCACTTTTTGTTCATCTTCTTCTTCCAGTTCCTCTTTATCCTTTGTATCATCCTTTGTATCATCCTTTGCATTATCCTTCGCAGATACTTTATTATAAATATATCCTGTATTTAATATTTTTTCTACAAATTTAAATATTAATGGGAATCCTATCAATTCAAAATTAATATTGGATGTGCCATTATCAAATATATAACTGTATTTCTCGCTTTTAATTTCATAAACACCGATTTTGGAAATTAATTTATCAATATTAACCAAATATATGTTAAAATAAATTATATTTTTATCTATATAGGTATAATTCGCTTCACCAATAACAAAATTGATTGGTTTTTTGAATAATTCACCATAATATATATCGCTTGTCGAATTTAAATCTATACTGTCTATGTTGCGCGTTTCTTTATAATTTATGTCTCCATCTATTCTAGAAAATACCATTATATAAATAAATTATATTTTATATAATGATTAATCGCAATCCTTTATCTAAATCCTTTTGTCGCAATCCTTTTGTCACAATCATTTAATCGAAATCTTCTTCTGATTCTTCATCTGAACTGCGATTATCATCCGGAAAGAGTGGCCGTAAATGATCTAATAAATTCATATGTTTTATAACGATTTTATTACTCATGCTCTTATAATCCCGAATATTTGCATTCGAAATATGTAATACGGTATTATAAATATCTCGATTAGTAAAACCCTTAATATTAACAGTAAACACAATTATTAATTCAGTTAATTCTTCACAAAATTGTTTTTTTCCATCGACTAATAAATTTTCATTTAATACCGACTGATAATGCGATATATATTCATATACTAAATCTATATCTATAATATTATATACTAAACTATTAGCTGTAAATAAAATTGTCGATTTTATTTTGTCATTATTTTTGTTTACTCTATTCATTTCTTCAAAATTAATTGTTTCGCACATTTTAATATCATTATACAGATTTTTCACTTTATTAATATACAAATCAAATGTTTTTTTGATAAAACTATAGTTACCCAAAATTTCATAATATAATTTACAATAAATATCGCTATTGAATTTCGATATTAATATGATTTCAAAAATGCTTTCTGCTATATTATCCAATAAATCGGCGTCCAATATTTCTTTTTCAGTATTGATTAAAATATCATTAATATTTGTTTTTAATTTATCATAATTGTGTGTAGTAATTTTGTTGAGGTTTTTTTTGATATCGTCTTTATAAATTTCATATTTTTCTTCATTTACTTTTTTGAATTTTGGTTTTGGTTGAGGCTTTCGCTGTACAAAATATGGGGTTTTATTGTAAGATGGTGAATTCACTGTATTAGTTATTTCTAATAAAATTGTAGAAATATCTTGATTTAATCGATATTTATTCGTTTTTTGAATTTTATCGGTATTTATTAAATCGTGAATATAATCAAGATTGTATTTCATCAATGAATATAATATAATATAACATTTATATTATATTTAATATGATTTAATATGATTTAATATGATTTAATATGATTTTAGGAATTATTTTGTTATTATAATTTTATCATTAATTATTTATGAAAAGGATCATAACCATTATCATCGCAATAAGATATAGCACCTTTTGATTTTATTTTTTCTATTATTTTAGGTTTCGTTTTTTTAGAAAAATTACCATTAATATTTTTTTTAAAATTGTTTTCCTCTTCTTTGCTAAAGAATTTATATCCTTTACATCCCTCATTACAAAAATTTTGTTTACAAGCAGTAATTCTAAATTTTCTATCCTCTTTTCTTGGTTTATACGGAAGTTTATTTTCTTTTGCAATTTTTTTAAATTGTTTTTCAATTTCAGGACTATAATCATTTTTACAAAAATGATCGCAAGAATTTTTTCCTTTTCTCTTCAACGTTTTATTTTTTTTATTTAAAAATCGTTTTTTACTTTTATTCTTCATATTATAATACTAATATAATAATTTATATCATAATTTATATAATAATTTATGATATAAAATACGTACATCTCTCGATATATTAATATCGACATCTAATAATGTTAGAAAAATTAGTAGATATTCTATTTAATGGATCAATAGTAGAA
>Ga0222668_1000812_pt1 | contig 17252 bp, 9 predicted proteins | sample AntAcemetagen728_FD_179823 | JGI IMG/M metagenome (GOLD analysis project Ga0222668, IMG submission 179823) | Saline water microbial communities from Ace Lake, Antarctica - #728 | ecosystem: Environmental > Aquatic > Non-marine Saline and Alkaline > Saline | place: Antarctica: Ace Lake | collected... | reverse complement strand
GCCCTGATCTTTGCAAGTGAGTAAGCAGCATGATGGGCACCAAGTTTCCGATATGAAGAGAATCGGCCGTAGGGTCGAAACCCACATAGCCTTTGGTGATTTCCTTATCTAGTTGTTCCTCGGTTCCTGGAGTCACATCGTGGATGAGTCCTCTCCACTTTAGCTCTTCGATCAATGCAGACATGGGTGTAAATTTTGGCGCAAAGATAATATTGTTGTCGTGCTCAACCTCAAAAGCTTAGTCATTATAGGATAGAGATTACTCTCGAGATGCTGATAGAGCCTTCATTATGAATCATGAACAATAAAAAATCTTTTAAAAACTCATTCCAAATCAAATACATCAAGTACTTTCGCGCCGAATTTGAAAAGATTTGCGAGAAAAAGATCTCGGGAAATTGAGGAATAGATGGGGAAAATGGGAATCAGGTGCAGGAAAACGCTGATTTAAAGATAAGTTAACATAGTGTTATAGTGACACTGTGAAATATTTTCATTTACCTTTGTACCATAATTAGTTATATCAATACATAAGTCATGATTAAAAAGCAGTTTCTAAAATCGAAACCTGTTTGCAAGGTTACATTCAGCTTTCCTGCAGAAGCAGCGGTTGAAGCAAAAGAAGTGAAATTAGTCGGTGAATTTAGTGATTGGACTAAGTCTCCGATTGAAATGAAAAAGCTAAAAGACGGCTCTTTCAAAACGGTTGTTAGTTTGGAAACCGGTAAGGAATATGAATTCCGTTACGTTATCGATGGCGATCGCTGGGAAAATGATTGGGAAGCTGATGCTTACCGTTCAAACGCGGTTACTTTCGAAGAAAACTCAGTAGTGAGTCTATAACCTCACTGAGGTTGAGAACTAAAGGAGGGCTTTCTGCCCTCCTTTTTTTATGCCTTAACTTTTTTGAATTGTTCCGTTTCGATATTGATGTGCTCGGCAAATTTGAAGAGCTCAACCTTAACTTCCCGACCGATATCACTTGAGAAATACTGCAAATAATGGAATACCACATCCTGAATTTGATTCAACTCAGGATAGATTCCAATGGTTGCCAATACTTCCAACGCTTCTCGCATATTAGAGACCAAATCACCAAAGTGCTCAGAGCTAGTTTTACTGGGCTCTCCGTGTGTTTCAAGCATCGAATTAAGCTGGTTGGCACAGATGAAGTCCAACTCGGCATGGTCAATACTAAACCCCCACTTTTTAATTTCTCCAACTACCCGTTTCAAATCTCCGATTGAAATCCGCAATTCGCCATTGGAAAATAATTGCCGCAACTCATGGTTGAGCACCATCTCCAAATTGCGCACGAGCATTCGAGGCGGATTCAAATGAGTATTGTGCATCACGTTGATCACATTGTAATTCCGATTATTGATCTTTCGATACGAGCTTGCCGCCAAAGACAAGCCCTCTTCGAGAACTTCGTTGATCATCTTGAGCTGTTCATCCTTGAACATATCGAAGAAAGAAAAGCTGCGCTGCTTGGGATAAGTCCGCAAGACTTCAATTACTTCCGCTAGATTGGATTCTTGGAAAGCCTTTGTCACCTTATCGGCAAAGACTTGGAACTCCTTTTCAGGAATATTCTCAAAAGCCTTTCCTATCAAATGGTGCTGACCGAGGTAGAGAACTACGAAACTGAAGCTCTTTTCACTCAATGTTACCTTGGAGTGAACGTGAGTTCGGCCTAGGGACAACCGTTGTGAACCTTGAACAATTCGCTGAAAATCGGTTGATGTGCAATCGTAGTTAAAGACAGTAATGTTATTCGGGTCTTCCGCAAACAAGGAAGAAACTGCATACTGCATCCCTATTTGTGTAAGCGTAAGTTGAGACGGTTCTACGAACTTCTTGTAAACGGTAGCCCCGTTTCCATATTCACTGAGGTTTGACTCCGCCTTTGCGATCCGCTTCTTAAATTCTTCATCCAGCTTCACGTCAGATTCACTCTCGGCCAGTTGAATCGCTCGACACGCGTACTGCAATACTTGTATTGTCTCCAGACCTGAAATCTCATCAAAGAACCACGCGCAACTAGTAAACATTAGCAACTCGTGTCTTTGCATCTCCAGCAAACGCATCACGTGCGTGTGCTGCTCAGGAGTTTTCTTTCCGAAATGCTTGCGAAGGAAATTATCAACCTTATCGCGCTTCCTTTCCAGCAAGATGTCGATGTATTCATTCCTCAATGTCCACGGGTCGCTGTGAAGCTTGCCCATGCTCTTTTCATAAATCTTTTCCAGTTCATCGCGCAACCAGTCGAGGCTTTCCCTCAGAGGCTTGCGCCACTCCTGATTCCAGTCACCTCGACCACCTGTATTGCACCCGCAGTTTGATCTCCATCTCTCTACTCCATGCACGCAACTCCAAGAGGAATTGTCGTGAATCTCCACTTCGTGCTCTGGCGGACTGAGTTCCAAATACTGACCGTAGTTGGTGATCTGAGCCAAGTTGTTGTCCTCGATGTGACGAAGACAATAAGCCAATGCCATATCACCGTATCGGTGGTGGTGCCCATAGCTTTCGCCATCGGTAGCAATGTGCAGCAATTGATTCTCTTTGCGATTATCATAGGCTCCAGTGAGGTATTCGGCAAAGCCTTTACCATCGGCCAAAAGACCTTTAAAAGCAACCGCTTGAGAGCGATCTCCATCGTAGAAGAAAAGGCAAATCTTTTTGCCCGAAGGCAAATTACAGACATACGGAATCTTAGAATCTACCCCATCGTTCCAAGTTGAGTCCCCGAATTTTCGGTACCTCTTTCCTTGGCGCGGAGCCAATACGGTATATTTAATTCCTTGCTCGGCAAGAACTTCTAGCGTCTCAGTATCAACGGCAGTTTCTGCCAGCCACATTCCTTCGGGCTTTCGCTTAAAGCGGTGCTCAAAATCTTTGATCCCCCAAATAACTTGGGTCTCCTTGTCCTTGCGATTTGCGAGGGGCATGATGATGTGGTTGTAAACTTGCGCCAGCGCCGATCCGTGTCCATCGAAATCTTCCATGCTCTGCTCATCGGCCTTGAGAATCTGCATGTAGATTTGAGGTCGGTGAATCTCGAGCCAACTCAATAAGGTGGGCCCAAAATTGAAGCTGATCTTGGCGTAATTGTTTACGATATCAACGATCCTGTGCTCGTCACTTAATATCCTAGACGATCCGTTAGGACCGTAGCATTCTTGTGATATCCGCTCATTCCAATCGTGAAAAGGTTCGGCAGAGTCTTGATATTCCACCTTTTCCAACCACGCATTTTCTCTCGGGGGCTGATAAAAATGCCCGTGTACACAAATGAATTTTTTCTGACTCATTACTCTTTTATTTTGTTGGCTTCAGGACAGAGAAGCCCATTGGAGGAATACGCAACGTTACGCTGTTTTCGCGTCCGTGCAGCGATTCCTTCTTTGTTTTGATAACTCCCTTGTTGAGGAAATCACTTCCGCCAAATTGGGCACTGTCCGAATTAAATATTTCTTTGAAAGAGCCTTTTTCATCGACTCCAATTTTGTACTCATCGTGTGCATTTGGAGTGAAATTACCCACTACCAAAAGCTTTTGCTTGGCACCTTTTGACTTTCTGTAAAAAGCAAGAACACAGTTTTTGCTGTCGCTGTAATCGATCCACTCGAATCCATCTTCGTCAAAATCCAATTCATGCATCGCCTTCTCCTCCGTGTACAGCTTGTTCATGGCTTTCACCATTTCTGAAATTCCCTTGTGGAGATCAAATTTAAGCAAGTTCCAAAGGAGAGTCTCGTCGTGTTTCCACTCAGAAAACTGTCCGAACTCACAACCCATAAAGAGCAATTTCGCCCCGGGATGCGTAAACATCCAAGCGTAAAGAGCCCTTAGGTTGGCAAAGCGCTGCCACTCATCGCCAGGCATTCTGCTGAGCAAAGATCCTTTTCCATGTACCACCTCATCGTGAGATAGCGGCAACATGAAGTTCTCTGTGAATGCATATACCAAACTGAACGTAACTTGATTCTGGTGGTAGCTGCGGTACAGTGGGTTTTTCTTGATGTACTCCAACATGTCGTTCATCCATCCCATCATCCATTTCATTCCAAAACCGAGTCCGTCGGCGCTAACTGGTCTGGAAACACTAGGCCAGTTGGTGCTCTCTTCGGCAATGGTTTGTACATCGGGGAAGTTCGCGTAAACGGCTTCATTCATGTCTTTCAATAAAGAAATCGCCTCGAGATTCTCTCTGCCGCCAAACTTATTTGGAATCCACTCGCCTTCATTTCGACTGTAGTCGAGGTAAAGCATAGATGCCACGGCGTCTACACGAATTCCATCAATGTGGTATTTATCGAGCCAGTAGAGGGCATTACTAATCAAGAACGAACGCACCTCGTGGCGACCATAATTGAAGATGTAGCTCTTCCAATCTGGGTGATATCCCAGACGTGGATCTTCGTGCTCGTAAAGCGATGTGCCATCAAACTGGTACAATCCGTGGGCGTCATTCGGGAAGTGACTAGGCACCCAATCCAAGATAACGCCGATTCCAGCTTTGTGAAATTGATTCACCAAGAAGGCAAAATCTTCAGGAGTTCCAAAACGCGATGAGGTTGCGAAATAACCCGTGATTTGATATCCCCAAGAGCCAAAGAATGGGTGCTCCATAACTGGCATCATCTCTATGTGGGTAAAGCCCATTTCCTTCACGTAAGGAACCAATTCATCGGCCATTTCACGGTAAGTGAGACTTCTGTTTTGATCGTCAAATTTCCTTTTCCAAGAACCCAAGTGTACCTCGTAAACGGACATCGGAGCATCGAGGGCGTTTTTCTTTTTGCGGTTCTTCATCCACGTTCCGTCTGACCACTTCGGGTCAAAAGAGCGGGTGATCGATGCGGTAGAAGGCGGCACTTCCCACATCTCAGCAAAGGGATCTCCTTTTTCTATCATTCCACCACCGTTCACTTTGATGGCGTATTTGTACAATTCGTTTGCTCCCACTCCAGGCACAAAACCTTCCCAGATTCCGCTGCTATCCCAGCGCGCATTGAGCGGGTGAGACTCGGTATCCCATTCATTGAAATTTCCAATCACCGAAAGAGCTTCGGCATTGGGAGCCCAAACGGCAAAGTAAGTTCCTGCCACTCCTTCGACTTCCATTGGGGTGCTTCCCAGCTTTTCGTAAAGTTTGAAGTGTTTTCCTTCTGCGAAAAGTGAAATATCAAATTCGGTCAGTAAGCTGTGCGCGATGACATTCGACGTTTTTTCCATGGTTAATCGTTCTTGAGGATTTGGATAATGCCTTTGAGTGGGATAATAACCCAATCGGGGCGAGAGTTTAATTCGTAGCCAATTTCGTAAATGGCTTTTTCGAAAATATGGTAGCGCAATAAAAAGTCAATTTCTTTGGCATAGCCTATGTTCAAGCCATTGTCCATGGCTGTTTCCACGTAGCGCTCTAAGCTTAGCCCCGTAATAATTCGGTAGAGCCTCCCTCCCAATTCGGTGGCGGTCTCTCGGTCTATATTCTCGGGCAAAGAATTGAAAACGGTAGCAAAAACAGCGTAGTGGTAGGATCGGCATAATCCCGCCAAGTCTTTCACTGGTGGCTGTTTTACTTTGCGATCTCGAATGGTGCTTTCTGGCTCTCCTTCAAAATCGAGGATGCAAAAATCATCGCCAGTAATTAAGATCTGGCCGAGGTGGTAATCGCCGTGGATACGGATGCGAGACGAGTTCAAATTCTCCTCATCAAACTTGAGGATGTGGTTCTTGATATCCTCCTTATTCGCCAGCACATACTCCGCATACTCGCGGGCCGTGCCTTTTAGTTGATCTACTTTTTGCTCGAGCAAATTAAAGCGCCCGTCCAACATGTACATCAGTCGATTCAATAACCAGACGGTATAATCTCCGCTGAAAGGCTCAGGAGTGAAGTATCGATCCGTCTTATCCGAAAACAAAGCGATGTGCATTTCTGCCGTGCGGACTGCCAACTTCTGAACTCTCGTTAAGAATTTTTTCCCGATCAAGTTCTGAATATTTTCAGGAAGATCATCAAGATCGAGCGGCTTGTAGAGATCCACTTTGGGGAAATCATCCAAACTCAAGTCGCTATCAGCAAACCGTTGGAAAAACCCTTCCATCTCGCTGAGGGTATAGTTCCAAGCTTCTCCTTGGTTTTCTACCCGCTCTTGCATCAAGCCTATCGAGACTCGGTAATATCCTTTGCGCACCCATTCGATGCCACCAGCAAAGTTTGGCGAATGATCAAAGTCGCCTGTGTCTGACAAGAATTGAGTCAACTCCAAATCGGGATTGTTGTCTCGGAAGAGTTTGCGGTAAATCTTTAAAAAGTACTCGCCATTGTAGACAATGGTGGAATTGCTCTGCTCCAGCTTCAAAAGCTCCGAGCTGAGATTCGATTCGTTCAAGGATGCATCGAGCACATTTCCTTTGGAAAATATAAACTCACCGATGGAAAGCTCTAGTTGCTTATCGGATTGAATATTGAAGAAAAGATCGTTTCGAAAACCAGCGTCGTAGAGGGCATCGACCAAATAACCTTGGCGATCTCCCGATCCGTTTTGAATTTCGCAAATCACGTCGGCTCCAGCTTCTGGCTCATTCACGGAAGTGACTGGCAAAAGGTAGCTCTCGGTGTTTGACGTTTGAAATACGATCTCTACGAATAGAATATAGGCCAATCGACCGTTTTGCATTTCGTAGGTCAGCGCATTCTCAATCGTGTACTGTTTGATGTTTCCCGTCTTCGCGCCAAACCATCTCATTTGCTGCAAATAATCGGGAAGGATTTTCTCAAATGCTGCCGATGCTTTGCCGTCGGCGAAAAGCTCTTTCCAAGACTGCTTTATAGCTAAGGTATGATCGCTCATCCTTTTATGATCTTAAAGAAATGGAACGGCAATCCGTGTGGATTCAGCTCGACAAAGTTCGACCCTCCGCGCCATGTGTAAGACACCTCTGTGATGAGATCTTGCACGATGAATGCCTCTCCATCGGCAATGCCTAAATCTGCGAGTGGAATTTGCACCCAGCCAGCTTGCGTGTAGTAGGCATCCATATTCACGATGCAAAGCAAGTGATCGTTTGCAGTCTCATCGCCTTTGTAATAGGCCATGATGCGGTCATTGTCCACCGCGCACTTCTTATAATTGAAGGTGTCTTGCAAGGCGGGATGTGACTTCCGCGCTGCGTTCACCATCTTAATGACTTGTTTCAGTTTGCCCTTGGTATCCCAAACGTAATTTTTGATCTCGTACTTCTCAGAATCAGCATATTCTTCCTTTCCAGGAACGCCTCGGTGGAACATGTTTTCGTAGGCAGGGCCGTACATTCCATAATTGCTACTGAGGGTGGCGGCCAAGAAAAAACGCTGTAGAAAAGCGGCGTCGTTTGGTTGCTGAAGTTCGCTGGGTAAAATATCTGGCGTGTTGGGCCAGAAGTTTGGACGGAAGTACTCACGGGACTTGGTATTGACCAGCTCCTCCATGTATTCTTCCAGTTCATATTTGTCGTTCCTCCAAGTGAAGTACGTGTAGCTGTGGGTAAATCCAACTTTGGCCAATCGATGCATCACCTTCGGGCGGGTAAATGCTTCGGCCAGAAACATCACCTCTGGGTACTTTTCGTGGACATTGGCAATAAGCCACTGCCAAAAGCGGTAAGGCTTGGTGTGTGGATTGTCTACACGAAAGATCTTCACTCCCGCGTCGATCCAATGAAATACGATGCTTTGCAATTCTTCCCAAAGGTTCTCCCAATCTTCACACTCGAAGTTGATGGGGATAATGTCTTGGTATTTCTTCGGTGGGTTCTCGGCGTATTGCACCGTTCCGTCCGGTCGCCACTTAAACCACTGTGGATTCTCTTTTACGTAAGGATGATCGGGAGCGCACTGGAGTGCAAAGTCCAAAGCGATTTCAATACCTAGACCTCCCGCAGCTTTTACTACCGCCTTGAAATCCTTCATCGTTCCCAATTCGGGATGAATGTCCTTGTGGCCACCCAGCTTTGAGCCAATGGCCCACGGCGAACCGACATCTCCTTTCTCCGCCTCGGTAGCGTTATTTTTTCCTTTTCTATTCTTCTCGCCAATCGGGTGGATAGGCGGGAAATACAAAACGTCAAAACCCATTTGAGCCACGTGCGGCAAACGCTTTATAGCATCTTGAAACGTTCCGTGTTTCTCATTCGATTCCCCTGCACTTCGCGGAAAGAACTCGTACCATGTGCTGAAACCAGCTCGATCGCGATCTACCTTAACACGGTAATCTATCGAGGTAGTCACAAATGTTTGGTAAGGATATTCTTCGAAAATTTTCTTGAGCTCGGCTGACTCGGCAATCTCAATCGCCTTTTTATAAGATCTCTTGGTCTCAAAAAGCTTTTTGGCATCAGCCAAAACCTTCTGGTGCTTCTTGGCCATAATCGCTTGGAGGTATTTCACACCGTCTAGCAGTTCTGAATCGACGTGTTGATCGTCTTGAATCTTGCGCTTGATTTCGTGCTGCCAATTGAGGGCATAATCCACCCAAGCCTCTAGCCTGTAGGTATAAAAGCCCTGCTTCTTTACCTCAAACTCCACTTCCCAAAGGTCGTTGACGATTGCTGTCATCGGCACCTTTTTCCAGACCTTCTCTGCATCGTGCTTGTAAACCAAATGGGCGTTGACGATGTCGTGTCCATCTCCGAATACATCGGCTGTGAGCTTTACCTTTTCGCCGACCACTCTCTTTATTGCAAACTCACCATTATTTATTGATGGCTTAACATCTTCTATTACTGCACGATACCTCAATTCCTCCATAGTAATTGTAAAAGTTACACTTAGGTTGAGCAAAAATAGCAAAAAGGCTGACTTTGAACCCGTCAAAGCTTAAGTAGACGAAGGAACAAACTGACGATTTAGAATCCTAAATTCGCAGAATGAATTTGGTCACTGGTGCCACTGGAATTGTGGGTCTTCGAATAGTCTACGATCTGCTGAAGCGAAATGAACGGGTGAAAGCTCTCAAGCGCTCCAGTAGTGATATGGCCTTCGCCGAAAAGGTGCTTCGCTTCTATGGAGCCACGGATGCTGATCTGACCAAAATCGACTGGACCGAAGGCGATTTGCTCGACCTCTTTTCATTAGAGAAAGCCCTTGAAGAAGTAAAGACAGTCTACCACTGCGCGGCGCTGGTTTCTTACGACCGGAAAGACGAGAAGAAGCTCTTTCAAATCAATGAGGGCGGAACCAAGAACCTGGTCAACGTCTGCCTCACCTCAGGAGTGGAGACTATTTGCCACATCAGTTCGGTAGCCGCTCTAGGTGTGGAAAAAGAAGGCCCTACTACGGAAGAATCACATTGGCAAAGAGATGAAAATAGATCGGTGTATGGCTTGACCAAGTTCATAGCCGAGCGAGAAGTGTGGCGCGCTGGTGCTGAAGGATTGAACATCGTGGCGGTAAATCCCTCGATCATCCTAGGCCCTTCCAAACCCGATCAGAGCAGTGGTATGTTGCACAGCATTTTGCGAAAAGGCTCTTCCTACTATCCTTCGGGTGCTGTGGGATTGGTAGACGTGCGCACCGTTTCGGAATGCTGCATCACAGCGGTAGAGCGAAAGAAATTCGGTGAGCGGTATTTGCTCAACTCGGAGAATCTTTCTTTTCAAGATTTGCTCACCATGGCCGCGGAGACCTTTGGCAATGAGCCACCAAAAAACAAACTCCCCAACATTCTGCTGGAATTGGCTTGGCGATTTGGCTTGATCGCCCGATTGTTTGGCATCAAAACCATCTCGAAAGAAACTGCTCAAAGCGCTCAGCGGCGAACGAATTACGACAGCTCCAAAGCCAAAGAAGATTTGGGAGTAGAGTTTATTCCTGTTGGTGAATCGTTGGGGTGGATGAAGGCGTTTTCGTAAAAAAACTGAATAGAATGTTTAAAACTTGGTCCATCTCTAGAAATCACTTCAACGGCTGAAACTTCCTCTTCGCCGCGGATGTAGTAATCGAATCGATATTCAACGAGTCGGTCAAATTCTTCGGTGTATTGTAGATTTTCTTCACTTGGACATCGAGCTTGGACAGACTGTCGAGCACTTGCTCGTAGATCAATTCCATTTCTTTAGGTCGGGCTTTGTAATAGTCGTAAGTCGCTTCAAATTCTTCTTGATTTATTCCATGTCCTTCAAATATATTGGCATACATCGCCTCCATATCGGGACTTTTCTCCCGCATAGGGCCAAGCTTGTGCACCTTCATACCCTCAACGAGTTGCACATCTACCATGACCGTTGTAAAGACGTCCTTGTCCAAGAGACCCTTGGGAGAAATTTCTACCACTGGTTCATCGCAACTCGCTAGAAGCAATAGGATTGCAAGAAAATGTAGCGACTTCGGCAGCATCATTTGAACCGCATTTTGACTACTCCGAAAAATGCTTCGGTGAAAATATTCATGCTCATCTTGCTCTGTCCTATTTGCCTATCGATAAAGGTGATGGGCACCTCAACGATCTTAAAACCCCTTCTAATCGCGGCATACTTCATTTCGATTTGGAAGGCGTAACCGACAAATTCGATGTGATCGAGATTGATGGTGGCAAGCACGGCATTGCGGTAACAACAAAATCCTGCCGTAGCGTCCTTTACGCTGATCCACAAGATCATTCGCACATAAAGCGAGGCGAAATAAGAAATGAAAATTCGGAAGAGCGGCCAATTGTCCACCTTTCCACCTTTGGTATAGCGCGAGCCTACGCTCATATCGGCGCCATCTACGCAGGCTTGATGAAGCCTTATCAAATCCTTGGGGTTGTGAGAAAAATCGGCGTCCATCTCACAGATGTACTCGTAACTCTCCTTCAGCGCCCAGCGGAAGCCAGCGATGTAAGCCGTTCCCAATCCCGTTTTTTCTTTTCGCTCCAGCAAATGCACTACGTTGGGGTATTGCTCTTGCTTTTTTCGCACCAGATCGGCAGTGCCATCGGGGCTGCTGTCATCTACCACCAAAACGTGAAAGCCCGCATTGAGATTCATCACCGCATCCAGGATGTTCTCAATATTGCCGCACTCATTGTACGTAGGTATGATGACCAGCTTTTGGCTCACAAGGAGATTTTCGCGCTAAGATAAATTAAGTTTGGTATTGGGTACAGTCAATTGGCAGATGGCTCTTAGCTTTTAGCCATTAGCTGGACAAAAAGCTGTTAAAAGTTGAAAAAACATTGACCTCTGAAGATCATCTGATCACGGTGACTCTACCCGTGTAAAAACGCTCTTCTAAGTTGAAATCAGGCTTTGCCGAAAGGTGCCACTGGTAAAGGTCAGAGCGGCCATAGTAACCCGAATTGTTCTCGGAGCCATTCCATTTTTCTTCGGGATTGTTCGTTTCAAAAATCACACGCCCATCACGATTCGTAATCCAAAAGCGGTATTCCGCGATGTCTATTTTCGAGAGTTGTGGATAGAAGAGATCGTTCAATCCATCGCCATCGGGCGTGAAAGCCGTGGGAATGTAAACGAAGAAATCATCGGCCAACTTGACGCTTTGGCAAATACTATCGATACAGCCTTCCAGCGAAATAACGTCGAGGCATACTTCGTAGGTTTCACCAATGTCAGAGGGGAATTCATACGTGAAGAATTCTCCTGATCCCAAGCCGAGGGTATCAATTTTCCAAAAGTTGAACTCCGCATTTTGAGTCAGGCTCGTGAAAGTCACCTTCGGGCTAGTGATGGATGGCTCTTCGGGAAAGAAAGAAAAATCAGCTTCAATGGTGTATACCGAAATACCCTCAGACAATTGAGCGGTTGCGCTGCACCCCGCAGCCGAGATTACTTGCACAACCACTGCGTATTGGCCAGACGAAAACTGCTGAGAAACAGCTGGCGAAGACTCACCAGCGGGCTGCGAGTTGAAGCTCCACTGATACGATGCCCCCGCGGTGGTATCGGCAAGGATGAAATCTACCAGCAGCGGATCGCAACCCGAGACTGCCGAGGCCACGATTTCCGCGTCGGGAATGGACGCCACTTCGATGTTCCAAAAAACTTCTGAAACACAGCCCGCCACGCTTGTGCCAATCAAGCTGATCTCGGTATTGGCTGGCGTGAAAAAGACCGTTTGAAAGGAGTCAGGGTTTGAAAACAATTGAGCGGGCGACCAAAGGAAGTCCACTGCTCCGTAGCCAATCACCTGCACCGAGTCGCCTTGGCAAACCGTGCTCGGAGCGAAAATCTGCACTTCGGGCTTGCTGTAAACCACGATCAAAGCAGTGTCTCGATTGCTGCATTTCAAGTCGGTAGCCGTTACTATCAATTCATTTTCCTGCGGGAAAAACCCTTCGTTCAAGGCAGCAAATGGAGTCAAGGAAAGCGATTGATCTACAATGGCAGCATTGAAAGCCCAGAAGTAAGACAATCCTGAAATGGGCGCGGCGCCAATCAAAATGGTATCTCCCGTGCAAATAATGGCATCGACACCTGCATCCACTGGCGGCAGCGGGAACTCTGTCAATTCAATCAAAAAAGTATCGAGCGAGGGACACAGTTGATCGGCGTAGTTCGTGATGCTATAGCTTCCGCCAATGGTCAAAGCCAAAGCAGTATCGCCAGAAATAAGGTAGGGCTGTGCGCTCAATCCGTCATTCAACTCAAACTGAAATGGAGCAACTCCCAAAGGATTGATTTCAAGAAGAGAAGTATCCCCCGTACAAATTTCTTGATCCCAAGAATAAATCAACTCGGGTTCGGGGTGGTATTCGATCAAGCCAGTCCCAATACCATTGCCCACGCAATAAGCAGATGAAGTGAGCAAGGGCTGCACCAATCCCGAATCGGTGAATGCCAACTCCAGCGAAGGCGCATCCACTTGAATGGTGGTTTCTGTTCCATTGAAGGAATAGGTAAATGTTTGGGGAAGGTTTCCCTCAAATTCGAAAAGAACAATGGCCGTTTCAGTCGGGCAAATTATTTCAGCATAATTCACAGAAACAGTGGGTTGTGGTAAGAAAATAACCGGTTGACCTGCGGCAACGGAAACTTGCGGATGATCCAAATCGATCTCATCTCCCAGCGGATTTCCCACTACTGCAGAACCATAATAAGTTGTATTGACCTGCATGGCCTCGTTGATGGTAAATTCAGGGACATCAGACCAAGCAAAGATGTTTCCAATCGCATCGGTCTCACTGTCGTGCAAGACATACTTTAATATGTCGTTTCCATCCAGTAATGGCAAAACGGTTTGAATGAGGACTGCCGTTTCTTCTCCGCAAACCCTCACGGTATCCAGACTCATCTCGCCCGCAAAAGAGATCACTGGGCAATCAAAACTGCCTGTAAAATCAGCTGGTGCACAGATGGTATTGTTGCTCAAAGAAAAACTGATCTCCGTTCCCGATTCTACAAAATCAGAGAGGAAAACATTTCCCGAAAAGGTTCCCTGAAGACCGACAACTTCAAACCCACTTCCGTAATCTCCTTCGGCTTCAAAGGAGACTTGATAGGTGGCATCGATTCCCGTGCAAGAAAATACTGGGTTTGCAATTTGAGGCGATAGTTCAAAACTCACGGTGACAGAATCTGCAGAAACGCAAGGGCCATTCGTGTCCAAAATTACCGCGGTCGCCTCGCCAAAGTCAATCACGGTAAAATCGGTCGTGGCAGCGTTCGGATCGGAAAATGAGGATCCTGTTGCCACACTCTCCCAAAGCAATCCACCCACTGATGAGGCCGCCTGAACTTGAGCAGTGAGCCCACAAACCGAAAAATCCTCTACCGCCGAAACGGTAGGCTGCGCATAAAAGCTGAGCGTGTAAACCGTGGTATCGTAGCACACCGCTTGGTTGTTTGCGATCAAAATCAGGGTGTAATCTCCTTCGGTCGCCGAGGTTACTAAGATCTCTTGGTCTGTGGAAGAGCTTAAACCCAAATCATCAGAAAGCCATTGAATGGTAAAGCCAGCAATTGGACTGATCAGCACCGTTTCAAGTCCACAAACCGAATCTACTAAACTCGGGGGCAAAACGGGCTGTTCGAAAAAAGTAAGGTTTAAGGTGTCGTAGGAAATGCATCCAAAGCCATTGTCGGCAGATAAGCGCAGTTCGTAAACTCCTAGATCGGCACTCACCTCGATTTGAGCCGATGAATTATCGTCGATTGTCAAACCAGCATCTCCCTCCCAAAGCAGGACTCCGCTCGAAACAACCGCAGTGATCGCAGCCGTGGGGGTGCAAATAAGTAAATCTGCAAGCGGTTCTATAATGGGCTCTTCCACAAAACCTACTTCGATGGTATCAGAATCCATGCAAAAGCCCTTATTGGTTTCCATCCAAATGATGTCGTAAATTCCAAAAACAGCGGCATTGATGGTAAGGCTGGGACCCACGGGAGTGCCAAATGGAATAAGCTCATCGGGCAGAACCCAAACGCCTATGCCCACAGATACCGAGGCAAACAAATTGAGCTGATCGCCACAGACCAAACCGCCTTCGCCAGCATCGGCAACAGGTTGATCGATAAACTCGACAAAGGCCGTATCAGCCGCCACGCATGGCCCATTGATGGTTTGGTAAATAATGGCTTCCAAACCTTCTGCAGCAGCTACTGCGATGACTGGATCAGAAAGAGGGTCAACGAGCGCGACGTTTGCACTCAGCTCCCAATTGGGCGTTCCGTTTGTTCCTGAAACCGTTAGTTCTACTTCTGGCCCACACACTGAATCGACATCCGCGATAAATGCCGTGGGTTGGTCAAAAAACTCAATTGTAAGGGTATCGCTATCGAGGCAGCCGCTTCCATCGTCTTCGGTCCAAAACAAGGCATAAATACCAGGCGTAGTAGCGGTAATTGATGAGGTGGGAGAGTCAGGGTCTGAAATGGTTATTTCAGGATCATTTGTAGTCCAAAGGGTTTCGCCAAAGCTTGGAATCGCCTCCAATTGATACTCTGTTCCACAGGCAAAATCATCGGCACCAGCATTGGCATCGGGAAAAATCAGGTTCAGAATAACAAAGGTTTGCGAGGTAGAACAGTTGAAATCATTATCAATGATGTTGACTGAATAGGTTCCTTCGTTAAGATCAGGACGCACCAAGGCAGTTGTGGGATCATCGTCCCAAACTACAGTGTAATTTCCTGAACCCGTGAGCACCGCAATGTCAATCACCCCATCATTCTCAAAACAGGTTTCGGGGGTTACTTCGATTTCGAGACTCAAAGGCACTACAACCTCTACGGTGTCGGTCGCCGAGCAAATACCGTCGGTAAAGTCGCCTTGTACGATATAAACCGTCGACGTGTCGGCAGTGATAAGGGGGTTTGCGCAGGGATTGCACGAAAAGTTAGGACCCACTTGGATTTGATTTCCATCAATGTCGAACCACGTATAGGTCTGATCATTTTCAGCGAAAAGCTGAACACTCTCACCCGCGCAGATGGTAGTATCTGGCCCTGCCAACATGGGTTCGCGGATCACAAATTGAACGGCATAAAATGCTTGTCCGTAGATGGAACAAAAATCATCAATCGCCGAAATCACAAAATCGGCACCCGTGAAGTCTGTGGGGATGGTTCCACAAAACTCAATGGTAGCTGGATTGATTCCCGACTGGGTAAAGGTGGCTCCTGGGATCGCCTGAGCGATATCAGCTGAGAGGGTCAAGCCCAAAGCAGCATCCGTTGAAATAAAATCGAGTTCGAGACAAAAATCATCACCTGCGCAAATTCCAATTTGGTTATCGCTAATCGGATATCCACCTCCACTTACTTGCACGAGAGAGCCTGGCTGGGGCGTAGGCGGCGGAACGGCACAAGAAATCACAATGACATTAAAATCCAAATAGACTATGCCGATCAGGACGCCTTCTCTGTACTCACGCACCTCAACTGTGATAGTGTACTTTCCCTCAGCGGTAGGGGTCATGTTCATTTGCCCCGTTTCTGAATTAAACGTAAGATTGTCAATAGGTGCTGTAGGTGAATATCCCAGTTCATATGGCATATCCATCGGCATATCCGCCTGTGTAGAAGTAATCGCGGGAGTTAGCGCATAGACTAAGCTGTCTCCGTCGGGATCATTAAAAGAAAGATTGTAGAAAAAGGCATTGTCCACGCAAACGAAAGGCAGATTAAACAAACCCAACTGAGGAGACGTATTGCATTCTCCCGATGCATTATTCAAAAAAGCCTCTACGTGTATCCGGCTGTCGCCAAAAGGGTCAACGAGGTTTAAGACCTCAGCACGGTTTTGTTCTGCCACGATAATTTGCCAATCGGCACAAGGTGCTAGGTTGACAACTCCACTGTATATGCTCAGATTGACACCTGGGAGAGTGCCACCGTTGCAGCTGCTGGAAGGAAGTGAATCGGGACATAGCTGGGAAACCTCCTCGCTGTCTTGCAAATCGATTTCTACGAATACGCCTGGCTCACAAGAAGAAGTGAAAAAGACGTCTAGAAAATTAGGCGTCGCGGTGAATTCGGCACAATCTCTAAAAAGATGAACGCTAATGAGATAGTCACCACCACCTAAGCATTCATACTGCACATTTACCCCCTCATTCCTACCACCAAAAACATCTGCTGGCAATGCCAGAAAAAGGACAGAAATAAAAAAGAACAACTTGCCAAAAAAACCCTTCACGCCGTCAAATATAGGATGAATAAAACCCGCACAGCTGAATCGTTGTAGAGAAATCAGCACCCGATTGTTGACGAAAGAATCACGGGATAAAGGTTAAGTTTAGATTAAATCTTATCCACAACTGAGAAGGAACATAAGAATGAGCCTCTCAAATCGCTACTTTCGCATAACGAAATCTTATAACAAACACATGAGAACACTTCTACTTTCAGCAGCGGTAATGGCCGCTTCCTTAACTGCCAGCGCGCAGTGTGACAGAATGTTTATTTCTGAATACGTTGTTGGAACAGGCAACAACAAGGCATATGAGTTGTATAATCCAACTTCTGAGCCAATTGACTTGAACGGCTACGTTCTTGAAAGATGGTCTAATGGTGAGCAAGGCGTCACTGACCAAACCAATTTAATAGGAACGATTGATGCTTATGGCACGTGGGTAGTTACCAACGGACAGACAGAGGATATCGACCTTGGTACGTTCATTTCTCCAGCTTGCGACCCTGAGCTTCAAGGCTTGGCTGATCAGCTAGACAACCCATACCCAGCACCTACTTTCATGAATGGAAATGATGCCTTGGTATTGGTCAACTACGGAATCTCCCCCCCCGTTTTCGATATTTTC